>Ga0307378_10003367_pt1 | contig 23536 bp, 23 predicted proteins | sample UN1MG_FD_202238 | JGI IMG/M metagenome (GOLD analysis project Ga0307378, IMG submission 202238) | Soil microbial communities from Risofladan, Vaasa, Finland - UN-1 | ecosystem: Environmental > Terrestrial > Soil > Coastal area > Acid sulfate soil | place: Finland: Risofladan, Vaasa | collected...
TGTTCACCGGGGGCTAAATAAAAAACGCGGGGCGCGCGGGGCTCACGTTGTTATTTAGCCCGGCGTGAATACACGCCTGGCGCCGTGGCCGGGGGCGTGAACACACGCCGGGCGCCGTTACGCCGTATGCAACAGCGCGCACAGGGAAGGGACACACCCTGGCCCGAACATTGGCGACGCTTGTAACGATGACGACGTACGGGACGTGGCTTCGGGGGAACGCACGCGGGTGGGTGGACGCGGGCACAATCTTCCCGCCGAGCCCGGCGCTCGAAGACGCCGATCGCCGCCGCATGAAGCACCCCGTGTTCAAGTTTGCAGAGAAGGATTGGCAGACGGTAGGCTCGTGGATGGGTATGGCGTTGGCCGAGCGGACGCAAACGGCCCTCTATGCAATGACCGTCCAGCCGTGGCACGTGCATCTTGTCGTCGCCCCGAGCGGGCAAACTTTGTCGCATCTGGTGAAGTGCGCCAAGGACGCCGCGCGCTGGGGCCTGCGGGCCGGCCGGCCCATTTGGGCCGGCGGATACGATAAGCGGTTCTGCTTCGACGAGGCATCGGCGGCGGCGCGGATTGCCTACGTGGAGCGTCACAACGTGGCGTGCGGCCGACCCGCCCGGCCGTGGACATTCCTTGTGGACCCGCCGTTCGCGACCCGTAATGTTATTTAGCCCGGCGTGAATACACGCCGGGCGCCATTACACCGTATGCAACGGCGCCCACGGTGTATTCACCGGGGGCTAAATAAAAAACGCGGGGACGCGGGGCTCATGGCCGGATCGCCGGAAGGCGGAACACGTCCATCTTCTTCCCGCCGAACAGGCGCACGCACGCCGTGTCCCCGTCCTCCCCCGGCGGAAACACGCCCGCGGACGCATCGTCGCATCGGCATGCGTAGGGGGCAAAAAGGGGGTCAAAAAGCGCCAATTCGGGCCCAATTCCGACCAAAAACTCAAAAAAAGTCGAAAAAAGCGCCAGAAAGCGCCTTGCCCATCTTAACATTTCGGCCCCCGAACCGCCCTAGCGCTAGCGCCAGGCCTGATTCGGCCTCCAAAACGGGCCAAAATCCGCCAAATTCCGCCCAAAATCGCCCGCCAACATATCGGCCATGCGCAATATGTGTGCGCCAAACGCTCAACCAGCCGCGAGCCGGAAATCCTTGTCACACCCAAAACGGGCGGTTACGGATAGTTTCTTATGGCCGGATCGCCGGAAGGCGATACACTTCCATCTTCTTCCCGCCGAACAGGCGCACGCACGCCGTGTCCCCGTCCTCCCCCGGCGGAAACACGCCGCGATACACTTTGCTCCCGAGGAGACGTTCCTGGGCCCGGCGCAGGAGGTCCCCTTCGGCCAGCGGGATCCAGACCGCCTCGGCTTCCTTCGGCGTCAGCCTCACCAGATGATACGCCAGCGGCCACACGCTGACGCTCGGGCTCGACAGATAGACGATGCGCCCGCTGATCCGCCCGCCCGCGAAGTGGTGATGACCGGTCAGCACCATCAGCACGTTCTCGTGGCGCGCGAGAACCTGGCGGACCTCCTCCGCATTGTCCACCATCAGGTCGCGCCAGACGGGCCCCTCGTCGAACGGATGAAGCGGCACCAGACCGTGATGCGCTGTGACGAGGACCGCCTTGTCCCAATGGGCCGCAAGCGTCCGGTCGAGCCACTCAAGTTGCCGCCTGTCCACGTGCCCCTTGCCCCGCCCGCCGGTCTCCGAAGGTCCCGGCGCGCCGGGATGGCGAGCGGCCGTGTCCAAACCAACGAGCATCAGGCCGGGAATGACCTCCCGCGCCCAGTATCCTCGCGGCCCGTCGAAACCGTGACCCTGGAACGCCCAGATGAGGGTGCTTCGGCTGAGGCCGCTCGCGGACGCATCGTCGTCCGCTGGGCCGTCGGAGTCGCCCAGAACGACGTAATACGGCGCCTTGAGGCCTGCGAGGCGGGCCTGGAGCCGGTCGAGGCTCAGCCCGTCCGCCCGCGCCAGAAGGTCCCCGGAAAGGAGGACGAAATCCAGGTCGCCGCGCCCGTTCAGGTCCGCGACGGCTCGCTCAAGGAGCGTATCGGCCGCCTCCGTCATGGCCGCCTCGGCCGCAGCGCCGGGCGTTGCGGCATAATAGATGCCGGCGAGATTGGCAAACGTGACCTGGCCGCGCGGCACGGTGGGCGTGCACCCGGCCACCAAGGCGAGCCACACCAGCCAAAGCATCCGGCGATCCATTCTCCGCAGTCCCGCCGGGACGAAGGATGAATCCATTCCGAGCCTCCTTAGAATCTTGGCGGCGGCATTATACGCCACGCCGGGCGCGGCCTCAAGCCCCGCGACGAGCGGGTTATTCGGATAGGCTCTTACAATATCCCCCCTTACACCTCGTCAAAATGGGTGTTTCGAGTCGTTTTAGGATTGCCGCCAGCCACCCAAGATGCTACGCTCTGGGGTCATGCGAAGCCGTCCGTATCCCCCCCGCGAATCCGGACCTGACGCCGACCGAGCGGGAGTTGTTCGACCACCTCGGGTGGTTTGTAGAAGTGCGCTGGGTGGCAGGGGTGCTGATTAAAACTGTGATCGGGTGGGGCGAGTTCTTCCGCGGTGAGCAGGCCAAAGAAACCGTTCAGAACGGCACCGGGCTCGGCATGACCATTGTGAAACGCGTCGTCGAGATGCACCAGGGCGAGATCGAGGTGAAAAGCGAACCCGGCAAGGGAACGACGTTCCGCGTGGTCCTGCCGGCGTGCACCGAGGTCTAGCGCGCCTAGGCGTCGGGCGGGGCCGCGACCGTCCCCTCGTCGCCGGAGGACGGAAAGGACGTCACTGGAAACGTGTTATGAGCGAGCCGAAGTGGACGGAAAAACAGGTCCTGCGCTACGAGCGGAACACGGCGCTTCGGGAAATCGGTGTCGAGGGCCAGCAGCGACTGCTTGGCGCCAGCGCCCTGGTCGTGGGCGCGGGAGGGTTGGGGTCGGCGGCACTTTTTTACCTGGCCGCATCGGGTGTCGGTCGGCTGGGCATCGTGGACGCGGAACGGGTGGAACTATCGAACCTGAACCGCCAGGTGCTTCACCGCACCGAGGACGTGGGCCGGTGTAAGACGGAAAGGGCCGAGGAGGCGATCCGCGCGCTGAATCCGGATTGCGCGGTCGAGCCGTTCCCCGATTCGCTCAGCGCCGCGAACGTCCGCGAGCGGCTCCGTGGGTATGACGTCGTCCTCGACTGCACGGACAACTTTCCCACACGGTTCCTCATCTCCGACGCATGCTGGCTGGAAGGCAAGCCCCTCGTCTCGGCGGCGGTCCAGCGGTTCGAGGGACTTTTGCTCGCCGTGATTCCGGGGAAGGGGAATCCCTGCTATCGGTGCCTGGTGCCGGAGCCGCAGCCTCCGCAGGGGAAAGGAATCTTCGGCGCCGTTCCCGGCGTGATGGGCACGCTTGAGGCGATGGAAGCCATGAAGATGCTTCTGGGTATCGGCGAGGGACTCGCCGACCGGCTTCTCGTTTACAATGGCCTCAAAGGAACCGTGCGCACAGTCAAGCGGACGTGTGATCCCGCATGCCCGCTGTGCGGTGAAAGGCCGACAATCACCGACGTGTCTTAGAATCTGTTTCATATCCGGGTGGCGTCCTCCCGATGCATCGGGAGGACGCCGCGCACGTTGTGAAGCAGCCTCTTAACGGACCTTCTTCTGAAAGTGTGGAAATCTGAACGCCGACGGGCAGAGGTCTGCCACGACGCACGGGTCGCACCGGGGCTTCTTGGCCCCGCAGACCGCGCGGCCGTGAAAAAGCATCGCGTGGCTGAAGCGGGACCACTTCTTTTCCGGCAGCAGGTCCACGAGGTCCTGTTCGATTTTGACGGGGTCCTTGTTCTGCGTGAGGCCCATGCGCCGGCTTAGGCGAATGAGGTGCGTATCCGTGATGATGGCCGAGAGGCCGAACGCTACCGCGCGGACCACGTTGGCGGTCTTGCGCGCGACGCCCGGCAGCGCCACGAGGTCATCCATGCCCTCCGGCACGCGGCCGCCGTGCCGCTCGAGCAGGGCCTGGCTCGTCTTCTTCACGGCCCTGGCCTTGTTGTTGTAAAAGCCGGTGGGCCGGACGGCCGCCTTCAGTTTGTTGAGGTGCATCCGGGCGAAGTCTTGCGGCGTGTTGGCCTCCTTGAAGAGTTTCCGCGTCACTTCGTTGACCTTGTCGTCGGTGCACTGGGCGGCCAGGATGGTCGCGACCAGAAGTTCGAACGGCGTCGAGAAGGCGAGGCGGCACTTGGCGTCCGGGTATTTGCGCACGAGGCGCTTGCGGATTTTCTCGGCCCGCTTCTTTCGGTCGGCTCTCGATTCCTTTGACACGTCCCGCTCCTTTCGCAGTATCAGCCCATTATAACGCGCCGGCGGGGAACCTTTACAAGTGCCGCAATGCCTTGTCGGACGTTTGCTGTATAATGAAGGGGAAAGGACCGGCCCCATGCACATCGACGATTACCATTTCGGCTGCATGGTCGTGGACGGTAAGGCGTATCGCGAGGACCTGATTCTTCTGCCGGACGGTGTGCGCGAGGACTGGTGGCGCGAGCGGGGACACTCGCTCTCGACGGCGGATCTGGAAGACGTCTTCGCGGCCAAGCCGGAAGTGCTCGTGGTCGGCACGGGCGTGCACGGGGTGGCGCGCGTGCCGGATGAGACGCGCCGGGCCGTAGAAGAAGCGGGCATTGAGATAATCGTCGAGCGGACCGCCGAGGCCGCCCGGCGCTATAATACCCTCGCCGCCAACGGCCGCCGGGTCGCCGGCGCGTTTCACCTGACGTGTTAGGCCTTGCCATTCGGCCGCCGCGTGGTAAAATCAAGGCATGCCAAATCCGTGCAGACAATCGATTTATTAGGGCCAGGGCGACCAAGTGGCGAAGCGGGCGGGAGACAGGCTTCGCCCTTTCCTTTGGGCGGGACCGGCCGTGCGCGGACGGAGGACGTGATGAGCAAAGCGGAGCAGAACAAAAGGCAGACGCTGGCGGCGCGGCTCGGCAGGCTCGACGCCCGTGTGCAGGAGATCGACTCGCTGGTTTCGCTGCCCGAGGTCGCCTCCGATCCCGCGAAGATGACCGCCCTGATGCGAGAGCGCGGACGCCTGATGCGCATCGTGGACCCGTATCGAAAGTGGCGGGCCGCGCGCGCCGCACGCCGCGAGGCCGAAGAAATCCTTCAATCTGAGTCCGAGGACCAGGAGATGCGAGCCCTGGCGGAGACCGAGGCCGAGGTCCAGGGCAGCCTGGAGAAATCACTCCTCAAGGAGATCCAGGAGCGGCTGCTCGAGCGCGAGGAAGGGGCGGATGCGACGCGCGTGATTCTGGAGATCCGGGCGGGGACCGGCGGGGAGGAGGCGGCCCTTTTCGCCCGCGACCTCTACGAGATGTATTGCCGCTACGCCGACGGGCGGGGCTGGCGCCGGGAACTTCTCAGCGCCAGCCCGACCGACTTGGGCGGTTTCAAGGAAATCATGTTCGGCCTGGAAGGGCCGGAGGTCTTCCGCCGACTCCAGTTCGAGTCGGGCGGCCACCGGGTGCAGCGCGTGCCCGAGACCGAGGCCCAGGGCCGCATTCATACGTCGGCTGCCACGGTCGCCATCATGGCTGAGCCGGAGGAACTTGACATCCGGATCCGGTCCGAGGACCTCGAGGTCGAGACGATGCGCGCCGGCGGGCCCGGCGGCCAGAACGTCAACAAGGTGGCCTCGGCCGTCCGCATGCGCCACATTCCCAGCGGCATCGTCGTCCACATGCAGGACGAAAAGAGCCAGCACCGCAACCGCGAGAAGGCGCTGCGCATTCTGACCGCCCGGGTCTATGATTTATACGAATCCGAGCGCCGCGCCGAGCGCGCCGCCGAACGCAAGTCAAAGATCGGCTCCGGCGACCGCAGCCAGCGCATCCGCACCTACAACTTCCCGCAAAACCGCGTCACCGACCACCGCATCGACTTCACGGCGCACAACCTGGACCAGGTGATGCAAGGCCGGCTGGACGATCTGGTGGAGGCCCTGCTCGAACACGATCGCCGGGAAAAACTGGAGATGCTGGGCCTGGGGGACGAGTGAGCGGTCTGATTCTTGTTCTTGCAGGCCGGCGGACCGGGCGGTAAAAGAGCGGCGGATGTCGGCTCTCCTGAGCCGGCACTTCCAGCGGAGCGCCCATGCCGGACGAAACCCAAGCGTGGTCCATCGGCAGGCTTCTGGAGTGGACGCAGGCGTTCTTTGCCAAAAAGGACATCGTGCAGCCGCGCCTTGAGGCCGAGATTCTTCTCGCCCACGCCCTGGGGACGGAGCGCATCGATCTGTACCTGAGGTACGAGCAGGCGGTGGACGAGGAGGCCCGCACGCGGTTTCGCGACCTCGTCACCCGTCGCGCCGAGCGGGAGCCGACCCGTTATCTGGTCGGCGGGTGCGAATTCATGTCGCTCGCCTTTAAGGTGACGCGCGACTGCCTCATCCCCCGGCCGGAGACGGAACTGCTGGTCGAGGAGGTGCTGCGTCGTGCGGGGAAAGGCAGGAGGGCGAGGTGCGAGGTCCTTGAAGGAGGCGCCTCAAAGCCGGCCGGCGCGGTCTCAGGTATTGACCTTTGCACCGGCTGTGGCTGTATCGCCGTCAGCCTGGCCGTGTATCTGCCGGAGAGCCGGATTGTGGCGACGGACGTTTCGGCCCCGGCCCTTAAGGTGGCGAGGGGGAACGCCGAGGCCCACGGGGTTTCTGAGCGCGTGACGTTCCTCGATGGCGACCTCTACGAGGCGCTCGAGGCGGCAGCCGACATCGCGCCGGCGGATTTTCTCGTGGCGAACCCGCCATATGTCGCCGAGGCGGAATGGGCCGGGCTTCAACCCGAAATCCGCAACCACGAGCCGCGCGAGGCCCTGGTGGCGGGACCTGGAGGGACGGAAATCATTCAACGAATCGTGAAAGGCGCGCCGGCCTATCTTCGCCCCGGGGGGACGCTTGTCGTGGAAATCGGCGCGGAGCAGGGAGCGCGCGTGCGCGAGATGGCGACCGAGGTCCGAGGTCTGGCCGAGGTCGAAATCCACAAGGACTACGCGGGGCAGGACCGAATGCTGGTAGCCCGACGGGAGCGAAACGATGGATAGCATGGTCGTAACAGGCGGTCGGCCGCTCAAAGGCCGCGTGCGCGTGAGCGGCGCCAAGAACGCCGCCTTGCCGCTGATGGCCGCCGCCATTTTGGCCGACGGCCCTATGCGCCTCAGGAACGTGCCGGACCTCGCCGACATCCGCACCATGACGCGGCTGCTCGGCGAGTTGGGCGTGCGAGTCCAGCGCGAACCGAACGGCGACATGGTGCTCGAAACCGTCAACGAGGAGCCGGTCCGGGCGCCGTATGACATCATGAAGACGATGCGGGCGGGCATCTGTGTCCTCGGGCCGCTGGTGGCGAAGCGCGGCCGGGCGGAGGTCAGTCTGCCGGGCGGATGTGTCATCGGCGACCGGCCGGTGAACATTCATCTTCGCGGTCTGCACGCCCTGGGCGCGGACGTGAAGGTGGACCACGGTTATATTTTCGGATCGTGCGCGCGGCTCCGCGGCGCGGAGATATATCTGGGCGGACCGTTCGGCTCCACCGTGACCGGTACCGAGAATGTTTTGATGGCGGCGGCGCTGGCCGAGGGCAAGACGGTGATCGACTGCGCGGCCTGCGAGCCGGAGGTCCAGGAACTGGCTCGGACGCTGGGCGAGATGGGCGCCCGGATCTCAGGGATAGGCTCGCCGCGCCTGTTCGTCGAAGGCGTGGACCGGCTGCGCGGTATTGAGCATGCGGTCGGTCCCGACCGGATCGAGGCGGGCACGTTTCTCATCGCGGGGGCTGCGACCGGCGGCGATGTCACCGTCGAAGGGGCGCGGTGGGAGGACCTGTTCGCCTTGGTTGACGTCCTGGAGAGGATCGGCGTCGAGATCGAGCGCACCGACGACAGCATCCGCGTTCGCGCCGGCGGGAGACTCCGCAGCGCCGACGTCACGACGCTGCCGTTTCCCGGCTTTCCGACCGACCTTCAGGCACAGATGATGGCCCTTCTGGCGCGTTCCGAAGGCAACAGCATCATCATCGAGAAGGTGTTCCCGGACCGGTTCCTTCACGTGGCCGAGTTGAACCGCATGCGCGCTCGGATCCGCAAGGAGGGGAACGTCTCCGTCATCCACGGCGTGGACCACCTGTCGGGCGCGCCGGTGATGGCCGGCGACTTAAGGGCGTCGGCGGCCCTCGTCGTTGCAGGCCTCGTGGCCGAGGGCGAAACCACCATCCAGCGCATCTATCACTTGGACCGCGGCTACGAGCGGCTCGAAGAGAAACTTTCGAGCCTGGGGGCCCAGGTCCGCCGCGTCAAGGAATCATAGCGTCGGCCGGCTCGGGCGCCGGCGCGTCGGCGTCATCCTTGTCGGTGTCGGGTTCGGGCGGCGAGAGCGGTTCCTCGTCCCGGTCGCCGAACTTCATCATGCTTTCGAACGTCGGCGCGCCGCCGACGGCGATCAGTTCCCATCGTTTCTCGGCGCTGCGGCCGAGCAGGATCCGAATTTGGATGATGCGGTTTTCCATTTCGACCCGCATCTCGGCGGGCGCGACAAGGGCGCCTTGTTCGGTCGGGACAATTCGAAGGGCGCTCAGCCGCTGCCCGAGGGTTTTCCCGCCCCCTCGGAACAGGCGTTCCATTGCGGTGCGGAACTGGGCCGGGCTTGCCGCCTGGCGTTCCCGAACATTCTCCGGCATCATGTCATAGACTTCTTCGTAGCGCCCCGCGACGAGTTCGTCAACGATGTGGCAAGCCGTCGCTTCCAGATCCTCGAGAACCTGCCGCTCCTGGCGCCAACGGATCAGGTGAAAGCCTCCCGCCACGATGGTGAGCGCAGCGCCGAGAATGGCCCCGGCCAGCGCGAGGCGCCGGCCCGTCAGGACGCCTCGGGACCGTCGAATTCCCCTCAAGGCCGCCAGGCTGACCACCAGACCGACCACCGGCGCCGGGACGAACGCCTCAGTGAGGAATGCCGAGACGCCGAGCGCGGAGATTACGAGACCGACGACGGCACCGCTGCTCACGGCCGCATACTCCGGGTCCGTCGCCCGGTCCAGTTCGCTGTCGTTTGGTGTCTGGGTCACGAACGGTCCGGTCCTTTTTTGTGGGGTTTCCCGGGGGCGCCAAGAAACTATCTCAAATTACCCGTTTTGTGTTTCAGAGCCCCCGGAACGCCCTCGGCGGACCGAGGACTTCCGACAGCACGACGGCTTTGGCGAGGTTCCGGCCCTTGAGCAGGTCGCCGAGAAAGCCGGCTCCCCGACGCGGGAGGATAGCCTCTGCTTGTGCCGAGGGTTCCGCGAGGATGTCGCTCTGGAGCCGCTGTTCACGCAGCGCCGACACCGAGGGCGCCCCCAGGGACCCAAGGCGGCGACCTTCCAGCGAACCGACACCGGCCGGCGCTTCTTTAACCCCGGGTTCGCCGGCGACCGGTTTGGCTTGGGCGGACCTTCGCGGGCGGCGTGCGGCGGGGTGCTGGGCGGCTGCCAGCGGTCGCGCAGGCCGTGTCTTCGGCGGTTGGGGACGGATTGTCTGCGGCCGCATGACAGGCGGCGCGACCGGTTGGGGGGCCGGCGGTTCCATGTGCGGCCGAGCCTTCGCGGTCGGTTCGGACGACCGGCCGTAAAAGACCGGCCGCGCGCCCGGGCGGGCGCCTTGCGGCGATTGGGCCGCCTCGTGTTGTTCACGCTCGATGCGTTCTTTCTCTTTGGCCGCTTTTTCGAGCCACCAGCGCAGGGCGTTGGCCCCGCCGATAACGAGAAGAACAAGGACGAGCGATAGAAGTTGACTCATCGCGTGCTCCGGTGCGGGTCTCCGCAGGCGACTCGCTGGGGCGAGCGGCGTTGTCCGTCGCCCGCGGTTGTCTGCCCGCCGTGTATTCACAGCGGGCCAATTCGCCCTCGGTGATTACGCCGGGGGCGCTCAAGCGCCTTTGGGTCCCGGTTTCGGCGGCTCGGTGCTTCGGCCGATACCGTCGCGCATGTGTGTGTCCGCCTGGATATTCCTCAGCCGGTAGTAGTCCATGATGCCGAGGTTGCCGCTTCGGAACGATTCGGCGATGGCCTTGGGGATCTCGGCCTCGGCGAGGACGACCTTGGCGCGGTTTTCCTGGACGAGGGCGAGCATCTCCTGTTCGCGCGCGGCGGCGGCGGCACGGCGCTGCTCGGCTTCGGCCTGGAACATGCGCTTGTTGGCCTCCGCCTGGTCCGCCTGGAGCCGCGCGCCGATGTTGTCGCCGACGTCCACGTCGGCGATGTCAATCGAGAGGATCTCGAAGGCGGTGCCGGAGTCCAGACCCCTTTCGAGAACCCGCTTGGAGATGGAGTCGGGATTCTCGAGGACGTTCTTATAGGTCTGGGCCGAGCCGATGGTCGTGACGATGCCTTCGCCGACGCGGGCGATGATGGTTTCTTCGGTAGCCCCGCCGACCAGGCGCTCGAGGTTCGCCCGGACCGTGACCCGCGCCTTCGCCTTCAACTGGATGCCATCCTTGGCGACGGCATCGATGGTGGGCCGACCGCGCTCGGGGTCCGGGCAGTCAATAACCTTCGGGAGGACGGAGGTGTGGACGGCGTCGAGGACGTCGCGCCCTGCGAGGTCGATGGCGGCGGCGGTCTTGAAGTCGAGTGTGATGTTGGCGCGGTCGGCGGCAATCAGCGCGCGGACGACGTCGACCGGACGGCCGCCCGCCAGGTAGTGGCTCTCAAGGTCGCGGGTCTCGAGGGGGATGCCCGCCTGGACGGCCATGATCTTGGTGCCGACGATCAACCGGGCGTCCACTTTTCTGAGTTTCATGCCAATCAAGTCGATCAGCCGGATGCCGGCGCGCGTGGCCAGTGACCGGATCCACAGGCCGAGGAACTGTAAGAGCACCAGGCCGATGACAATGACGGCCAGAATGCCGACGACCAGCAGGGCGATCCAGGCCGGATGGACGGCCAGCGGGAGCGGAAATCCGGCGACCGTGTTCGGGCTTGCCAACATGGTAGGCTCCTTTCAATGAGTTGAGGATTGCCTTCTTATCCTATCACGCCGGGGCGGCTTTGGGTAGCGCCCTTTTGGAATTTCGTGCTGTCTTCCGAACGAAGGTGCGTTTTCGACGGCCCTTCCGGGGGCCGCCTCTAGGCCTCCCCCTCTTCGACGGGCCGGACGACCACCCGCGAGCCGTGGACGCCAAGAATCCTGACCTTCCGGCCGGCCGGCACCATGTCGCCCTCGGTGACGCAGTCGATCTGGCGGCCGTTGAGAGTCATCTTGCCCGACGGGTGCAGGGCGGTCTTGGCGACGCCCACTTTCCCTTTCAGTTCTTCGGGGTCCAGGCGTGCCAGGTCTCCCGCTTTGCCGAGGCGGCTCGGCCCCTGGAGGATCAGGTGGCGCACAACGGGCATATGCGGCCAGATGCGGATGAGCAGATAGACCAGAAGCGGCGCAAAAAGAACCGTGCCGGCCAGGACAACGATGCCCGGCGTTTGTCCGATGAGGAAGGCGACGACAACCGCCCCGAGGAAAGAGCCGATGGAAAGAAGCGTCAGCACGCCCCCGCTCGGTATGAAGATTTCGGCAAACGCCAGTGCGATGCCAAATCCGAACAGCATCGCCACCCATCCCCACGACGCTTGCCAGGCCAGGATCAGCATGCTTGTAGCTCCCTCATCAGGCGTCGGTCCGGTCGTTTGATGCGTCTTCGACAGGTTGCACGACAATGCGGTTGCCCTGTACGCGGACGACCTCGATGCGGCGATGGGCGTCGAGAAAATCGCCCTCGGTGACGACGTCGAGGAGCCGGCCGCTGAAACGCCCCTTGCCCGCCGGGTGGAGTTTGCTGACGGTCTCGCCGATGTCCCCGGTGGCGACTCCTCCTTCCTGCCGCGCGCCGGCCGCGTGGCTGGAGCCGTCCGACACGATCGAGGGCGCCAGCGCCAACTTGCCGAGGACCGGTATGCGCGGGAAAAATCGCGCCAGGGCGAAAGCGCAAACAGCAAAGGCAACGAGCACGCCTGCCGTGACCGCTACTGCGCGGCCGAGTTCCGACCACTCGACGTCCCGGCTGGGCAGCCCTTCAAAGGTCGGGAGCGCCAGAATGATGCTGCCGACCAGCAACAGGATTCCCAGGCCGCCCAGCACGCCGAAGCCGGGCGTGATGAAAAGTTCAACCAAAAGCAGCGCCAGTCCCACGACGAACATAAGCGGCGTCAGCCAGTCGGGCCGACCCGCCAGAAACGACGCGGCGAACAAGAGGCCGAACGCCACCAGGCCGATCGTGCCCGGCACGCCGAACCCCGGCGTGGTCATCTCGACATACAGCCCGAGCAACCCGATCAGCACGAGCAGCGCTTTCAGGTACATGTTGTTGAGCCACAGAACGAGCGTCTGGCCCCAAGTGGCGGCGTAGACCCGGATGCGCCCCTCAATCAAGTAAATGTCGTAGAGTTCGTCCGGCGAGGTAACAACGTGCTTCGCAATTCCGTATCGCTTTGCCTTTTCGCTGCCGACGGTGAGCAACTCGTCGGCCGAATCGACCGTCTTCCCCTTCTCCCAATCGGGACCGAGGCCGAAAAGTTCGTCTTCTTCGATGTAGCGAGTTTCGCCCGTCCTCTTGTTGACGGCTTCGATGACGACGATGCGGCGGGTGACCATGGCGCGAGTCAGGGCCGGCGGATACCCGTGCTTTTCGGCCAGGCTTTCCATCCGCTCGCGTAGGACGCTTTCCATCTTTTCGCGCTCGGTGCCTTCCACCGTCGCGACGCCCTGCGGCCCGATGAGAATCGGCGCACAGTCGCCGATCGAGGCTTCCGGTGTCATGATGATTTCCTGGCAGGAAAGGGCCGTGAGGGCAGCCGCGCTGTACGCCTTGGCGTCCACGAACGCCACGGTCCGAACTCCTTCGCGCCCGATGCGCTCCAGGTCCCGGCTGAGTTCAAGGCCGGCGCCAGCCTCGCCGCCGTTGGAGGTGATGTGGAAAATGATGAGGCCGCAGCCGTCGGCCACGGCGTCCTTGGCGCGGCGGACCACCGAGGTCCGAAGGGCTTCGTCGATAAAGCCGGTCATGGGCACGCGTGCGGCGCGCACCGCCTTGGCGTCGGCTTCTGGAGAGGGTTCCTCGGCGGGCACCGGACCCCACAGGCCCAGTGCGATGACTCCCGCGAATCCAAGGAGCCGCAGCATTCGCTTTCCGCTCCAGCGTGTCATGGGGACCTCGCGCGCCGCGCCGAGTCATCCGGCTCGTGTCAAGCATAAGAACAACTGCGCGGGAAGGCTATGGAAAACCGGCCCGCCGGCCCAGGGGCACCACTTGTCAGCCTCTGTGGCCCGCAAGACCAAGCCGGACCGCCTACTCCAGGCGCGTAATGCATTCGGGCGGAATCGGATCCGAAAGCCAAACGGCGGGACTCGCAGGATAGAACCGCACACCCACCTTCCGGGCGCTGAGCGTGTCGATGCGGAAGATGACAGGGCTCTCGCAGCGTCGCCGGCCGACCTCGCGTGCAGCCGGTGTGTCCGGCGAAAGGTGCACGTATTGCCGCCCGGTCGGCTCAAGTCCCTCGGTGAGGATTTGTTCGGCGGCGTCCGGCGTGGTCCCGTGAAAGAGCGTGTCGGGCGGCTCGGCGGGCTCGTGGCGGATCGGGCGGGCGAAAGTGTGGCCGTATCGGGCTCGGATTCGGTCGCCCGTGATCTCGAATCGCCCGGACGCTTCCGAGGTCGCCAGATGCTCGATCTCGTCCCGTGTGGTGTCCTTCAGACCGGGCTGGGCGCGCACCGCTTCCACCACCTCCTCCAGGCCGGCAGCGCCGCGCTCGTCGAGTTCGAGACCCGCCTCCTCCGGGTGGTGCCGGAGAAGAAAGGCGAGGAACCGACTGATCCGTTCCTGGCGCGAAGGGCGGTCCGGCCTCCCTTGGCGCCGGCAATTCGGCTCCCTGGGCCGTTCCATGGGATGCTCCTACGACTGTCGCATTTGCGTAAGAAATGACTCCTATACTATAATAGGGTAGAGGACGCACGGGTGCGCGGCAAGGAAAAATCGGTTGTTGGGCGCGGTCCCGGCCCGACGCGAGAAGGCCTTGCGGGCGTGCAAGGTGGGACGTAAGATTAAGAAGTCAAAGGTGCTACCGGACGTTTTCTTCGAGAGTGGGAGGCCGTCGGATTCGAGGAGGAAAAAGCGATGCGCAATGTTCGGCTGCTTCTGGTGCTTGTCGTGGCCCTGATGATTATTGTCGGTTCGGGCGTGCTGGTTCCAGCCCTGATGAACCGGGTATCACCGGCGGTTAATCGGCCGGAGGCCCTTGGCGCATCGCCCGGTGCGGAGGCGCTGCCGGTTCCGGCGGACGTGACGCGCCTGTCGGCGGCGTTTCGAACGGCGGTGAAGCGCGTCGGACCCGCCGTCGTCGCCGTGGGAACCAGTCAAACGATCGAGGCACCGGCCAGCCCGTTCGGTTTCCACGACGACATCTTGCGTCGGTTTTTCGGCATCGAACCTGAGGAAGGTCGAACGCCCAAGCGGCAATATGAGCGCCAGGGCCTCGGGTCCGGTGTGATTGTCGATTCCGAGGGCTACATCCTGACGAACAACCACGTCGTGGCCGGAGCGGATGAAATCACCATCCGCCTGGCCGACGAACGCGAGTTCAAGGCCGAGATCATCGGCGCCGACCCACCCACCGACGTCGCGGTGATTAAGATCAAGGCCGATGGACTTCCGGTCGCGCCGCTCGGCGATTCCGACAAAATGGAGGTCGGCGACTGGGTTCTGGCCATCGGCGCGCCGTTCGGCCTCCAGAAGACGGTGACGGCCGGCATCATCAGCGCCAAGGGCCGCGCCAACGTCGGCATCGCCGACTACGAGGACTTCATTCAGACCGATGCGGCCATCAATCCCGGCAACTCGGGCGGACCGCTGGTGAACATGCGCGGCGAGGTAATCGGCATCAACACCGCCATCGCCAGCCGATCCGGCGGCTACATGGGCATCGGCTTTGCCGTCCCCGCGAACATGGCCCGCGAGATCATGACCCGCCTGAAAGAAAAGGGCGAGGTGGTCCGCGGCTGGCTCGGGGTCCAAATCGGCGATCTGAACGGGGAAATGGCTGAGGCGATGGGCCTTGAATCGGCCGAAGGCGCACTCGTCAGCCAGGTCTTCGAGGATGGCCCTGCCGCCAAGGGCGGCCTCCGGGCAGGCGACGTGGTGGTCGAATACGACGGCAAACCGGTCAAGGACATGGCCGCGCTGAAGGAAGCCGTGGCCTGGACCGAACCGGGCAGCGAGGTCAAAGTGGCCGTGTTGCGCAAGGGCGAGCGCGAGACGCTGACGGTCGAGATCGGGCGGCGGAGCGGCCAGCCCGAGGCGGCTCTCGGACAGCCGAACGGACCGGCCGCAATCGAGGACCTCGGCATCGAGGTCAGCGACGTCACGCCCGAAGCCGCCCAGCGCTTCGGCTACAAGGAAGGGCAGGGCGTCCTGATTACAGGCGTCGAGCCGGGCAGTCTGGGGGCGAGGGCGCGGCTTCGGCCCGGCATGCTCATCCTCCAAGTCGGCGACCGGAAGGTTCACAGTGTCTCGGCGTTCCGCGACGCGCTTAAGGAGGTGGACTTGAGTCGTGGCGTACTGATGCTGGTCCGCGCCGGCAACAGCCAGACGTTCGTCCTGATCAAAAAGCGGTAGGGCCGTTTGCCTGTCGGGGGCATTCTTCTTTCCCTTCCGCGCAACCGAGGGAGAAGGGCATGGCAAGTATGGATTTGAGGCCGCTGCTTCAGGACAACGGGTCCAAGATTATCCTGTTTGTCTGGGACGGGGTGGGCGGCATCACGAGCGGCCCGAACGGGGAAACGGAACTTCAGGCCGCCCGGACGCCCAACGCCGACCGGCTCGCCAGGGAAGGCATCTGCGGCCTGTTGGAATCGGTGTATCCCGGCGTCACGCCGGGCAGCGGCCCGGGGCACCTGGGCCTCTTTGGCTATGATCCGATTGAGTACGAGATCGGTCGCGGGGCCCTGGAGGCCACAGGCGTCGGATTCGACCTGGAGCCCAGCGACGTGGCCGCGCGTCTGAACTTCTGCACGCTGGACACCAGGGGCAACATTACGGACCGCCGCGCCGGCCGCATCTCCACCGACAAATCGGCGAAAGTGGTCGAGAAACTCGCCGCTCAGATTAAGGAAGTGGACGGGGTCGAGGTGCTCTGGTCGCCGGTGAAGGAGCATCGGGCCCTGCTCGTGCTTCGAGGCGAAGGGTTGGGCGACGGCGTGGAGGACACCGACCCTCAGCGGACGGGCGTCCCGCCATTGGAGGTCCGAGCGACGGACGATTCGGAAGAGACAGCCCGGACCGCCAAGGTTGTGCGGGAGGTTCTTTCGCGGGCGTTCGAGGTTCTTGCGGATGAGGATCGGGCCAACGGCCTCCTTGCGCGGGGCTTTGCGAAGAAACCGAACTGGCCGAGCATGGCCGAGCGGTTCGGCCTGAAGGCGGCGGTGGTCGCCGGCACGCCGATGTATCGCGGCGTCGCGAAACTGGTCGGGATGGAGGAACTCCCCGCCTTCAATGAGGTCGAGCGCGACGTTGCCAGCGCTGCCGACCACTGGGACGAGTACGACTTCTTCTTCCTGCATTACAAGCACACCGACAAGGCCGGCGAGGACGGCGACTTCGAGGCGAAGGTCAAGGCCATCGAGGAGGCCGACGGGGCGCTGCCCGCGCTTGAAAAACTCCGGCCCGATGTCCTGACGGTGACGGCGGACCATTCAACGCCTTCGGCCATGAAGTCCCATTCGTGGCACCCGGTTCCCGTGCTGCTTTCGGCTCGGACGGTGCGGCGGGACGCGGTGGACCGGTTCGACGAGATCGCGTGCGCGGGGGGCGGCTTGGGCCTTCGGCCGAGCATGCATCTGATGCCGCTGGCGCTTGCCCACGCCGGACGCCTGGCCAAGTTCGGGGCGTGAACCATTTGGCCGCCGAGTTCACTCGGCGCGCCGCGCCCATACGGGTCCGCATCGGGCCAAGCGTGGCGGCGATCGGGCACAGCCCTCGATGAATACAACCGGGGGCGGTTGTGACTGGCCAAATGGCAAACCTCGATGAATACCCCGCCTTCTGGTGCGATGCGATGTTCGGGGGGCTGGCCCGCTGGCTTCGGGCGGCGGGCTACGACGCCGCCTGGGTCGAGGGCATCGACGACGCCGACCTCATTCGCCGCGTCCTGGCCGGCGGGCGAATCCTTCTGACGGCCGACACGCGGTTGATGGAGCACGGGGCGGTGCGCTCCGGGCGCATCCGCGCGATCCTCGTGCCGCGCGACCGCGACAAGGTGGAACAACTGCGGTTCGTCATACGGACGCTGGGGCTGGAGCGGCGCGAACCCCGCTGCATGGCCTGCGGCGGGCGGCTGGCGCCCATACCGAAAGAGGCGGCACGCCCTGAGGTGCCGGCGCGCACCCTTGGATGGTGTGATGCTTACTATCGGTGCACGCGGTGCGCGAAAGTGTTCTGGGAAGGGACCCATTGGCGCCGAATCGCCGCCAAACTGGACTCGCTTTGAGCATTTCGTTGCTGTTTCGGATCGTTACACTTTTTTCGCGCGTCGCCCTCTGATTTTTGCTCCGGCCGCCTTTGGCTAATGAGCGGCTTCCGAGTTGCCGATAAGGTTTCCGAACGACTTCCGGGGGACAGCGCTGAGACGGGATGGGGCTAGGGAAATTCGTGGAGACCTCGCTTGATGCCCAAGCCCTGCTCCGGCTTGCGGTGTTGCCGCTGCTGGCCGTCGGCATTCCGATATGGGGAAGATGGGCCGGTGGGCGTGTGGTCAGTTACGGCAGCGTCACCCTTGGCGTCGTTCTGTTGATTGTCGTTGAGGTCCTCAATATTCTCGCCCCGGCTGCGGCGCTCGAGGGAGCCGCCTCCGGCCGGGCGGCGACCGCACACCTGCTTTTGCACCTTGCAGCCTACTTCTTCATTCTAACGGGGTGCGTCTTCTGGTGCCGCGACCTTTATCTTGCCCACAAGGCCGCCCGCGACAGGATTCGCACCGAGCAGCGCCAAACCAAAGAGGTGCGCCTCAAGGAGGCGAAACTCCGCGCCATCCTCAATTGCGCGACCGAGCACTGCATTATCGTCTGCGATTCGGAGGGCCTGGTCACTTCCTACACCCCCGGCAGCGCGCATATCTTGGGGTGGGGGCCGCACGAAGTCATCGGCAAGATGAACGTGAGGCAGTTTCATCCCCCGCACGAGCACGCCATCGTTGAAAGGGTGATGCGGACGGTCCGCGAGCAAGGCCTCTTCGAAGAGGAAATTCACATGGTCCGTAAGGACGGCGGTGTTTTCTGGGCCCTTTTGACCGTGACCGAACTGACCGGGGCCGACGGAAGCGGCGAAGGATGCCTTGCCATCGCCAAAGACATTACGCGGCTCAAGGAGGCCGAGAGCCGGTTGCGCCGCGAGCAGACCCGCCTCGAGTGCGCCAAGGCGGACCTCGAGCGGGCCAACGAGGAACTCAAACGCCTCGCCGCCACCGATTATCTGACCGGCCTGGCCAACCGGCGACACGCGAACATCCTGCTGGACCGGGAAATCACGCGCAGCCGACGCAATCAGACGCCTTTGGGTGTTGTCATAATGGACATTGACCACTTCAAACTGGTCAACGACCGCTACGGCCACGAGACCGGCGACGCGGTCCTGAAGCATGTCGGGAAGTTACTTCGCGGGCGTCTGCGGGCCGCCGACATCGTCGCACGCTACGGCGGCGAGGAGTTCCTGCTTGTCTTTCCCGACACCAACCTTGACGATGCCGCGCAGGTGGCCGACGTTGTCCGCCGCCGCCTGAACGACCATCCAGCGCATTGTGGCGATCTGGAGATATCCCTGCGCGCCAGCCTCGGTGTGACGGTGCTCCGGCCCGGCCAGAACCTTTTCCGCAAGGACCTGGTCCACATGGCCGACGAGGCGATGTACGCCGCCAAGAGGTTGGGGGGGAACCGCGCCGTCACCTGGCAGGAGGTGAACAGCGGCGACGCTGAGCCGAGCCTGGCGCACTTGGCGGAAACCCGCCGAATCCAGCAGTGCGTGGGCTCCATGACCGAGAAGAAGCAGAACGTCTGCCTGGAGCACCTGTATCAATTCGTCCAGACCCTGGAAATGCGCCACGACTGCTTCGCCCACCATTCGGAACACGTGGCCGATTATGCGGCGGCGGTCGCAGACCGGATGGGTCTCAGGCCGGACCAGCGGGAAGTTATCCGACACGCGGCAATGCTGCACGACCTCGGCAAATACGCCATTCCGGACGACGTGCTCCGGAAGCAGGGGCCGCTCAGCCAGTCCGAATGGGCGCTCGTGCGGCAGCACCCGGCCGTGGGGGCGAAGATTCTCGAAGGGCTTCGCTTTCTCAGGCGGGAGACGGGCGTCGTTCGCCATCATCACGAGCGGCCGGACGGGCGCGGTTACCCGGACGGCCTGACCGGCGAAGCGATTCCGATCGAGGCGCGTGTCCTGGCGGTGGCCAATGCGCTCGATGCGCTGACCAGCCCGCGCCCCCACCGCGGCGCCTACTCGCTCCAGGAGGCCTTGGCGTATCTTCGCCGCGGCGCCGGCGATCAGTTCGACGCGCAGGTGGTGGAGGCGGTCCTCGCCGCTGCCGATCAGGCCGACAACTGGCCACTGGCGAAAACCGATTCGGAAGCGGTCGGGGCCGGCGCGGACGGGTCGGCGTCTTTCGAGCGGCCCGCGCGGCGGCCGCCCCCTCGCCGCTAAGTTTTGAAACACCTTCTAATCCTTCCAGACCCTGTTCACGCCTTACGCGCTGAACATGCCCGCGACCAAGGGCCGCGGCTCGGAGTTCGCGCGGCGCGCCGCCTGCGCCGCCGGTTGACGGTCGCACAGCCTTCACGGATAATCAGGCCGCCGGAATGAGCCGGAAAGGAAGCCCGTGGTCCCGAAGCCGAAGAGTCTGGAGGTCTGGACCTACCGGATTCCGATGCGTGTGCGCTTCGAGCACGCCGCCGCCGGACGCGACACCAGCGAGGGGATCCTGGTGCGCCTCGAGTTGGCCGACGGGACAGTCGGGTGGGGGGAGGGCATCCCGCGCGACTACGTGACGGGCGAGACGCTCGAGTCGGCGGTCGGAATCATTCGCACGGTTTACTCGGACCGTGTGGCGCGCGGCGCCGTATGGACCGAGCCGCCAATCGTCGAGGACAGCGTGGTCCACAATGCCGCGTGGTGCGCGGTGGAACTCGCGTATCTTGACGCGGTGGCCAAGTCGCGCCGCAGCCGCGTCGCCGATATGCTCGCCTCCCGGCTGGGCCTGAAGCCGCGGCGCTTGCTGCGCCGAGTCAGCGGCGTTCTGTCGGCCGGGCCTGTGGAGAAGGTGCGGCGGGACCTGCGGTTGATGCGGCTCCTGGCGTTTCGCGATTATAAACTGAAGGTCGGAAGCGATCTCGACCGCGACGAGGCGAACCTGGCCGAGTGCCACCGCCAGTTGGGCCGGGGGCTGGCGCGGCGGCGCGGGCCGACGCGGCGGACCCTCCGCGTAGACGCCAACGGCGCGTGGGACCTGGAGGAGGCGGTCCGGCGTTCCGTGTCGCTCCACCGGTGGGGGGTTCTGGCGGTGGAACAGCCTCTGGCAAAAGGTAATGAAGAGGCGCTCGCGGAACTCCGCCGGCGCTCCCGCGTGCCAATCATGCTCGATGAATCGCTGCTGACCGTCGAGCGGGCGAGGAACCTGGTGCGCGGCGGGCAGGTGGACCTCTTCAACATCCGCATTTCCAAGAACGGCGGCCTGGTGCAGAGCCTCGCCCTGGCGGACCTGGCGCTTCGGTCCGGCCTCGATTTCCAACTCGGGTGCATGGTCGGCGAGACGGGAATCCTGACCGCCGCCGGGCGCATTTTTCTTGAACTTATGGGCCGGCGCGTCCGATTTGCAGAAGGGTCCTACGGCCGGTTCCTCTTGCGGTCGGACGTGACGCGCGAGCGGCTTTCGTTCGGCTACGGGGGGTTCGTTCGGGCGATGAACGGTCCGGGCCTTGGGGTCTACGTCCAGCCGCACAAAGTCCGGCGCGTGGCCCGGCGCGCCTTGCGGATCGAGTACGATTGATGTCCAAACGTCACGGTCGTGGCAAGCCCTCGCCCGCCGGGGCGGGCAAGTTTCCGCGGCGGCGATGGCTGCCGGGCCAGCAGGAGCGCGTCGAGACGCCCAAGAAGGGCAAGGGCGCCTACAAGAGGCGCCGCCGGGCCCGCGGGGGCGAGCCGCCGCCGTAACGCGGCGGGTGCGTCCGCATTTCGCAACGGTTGCCGCGCTGGAGCGCACCCCCGACCTTACGGTCGGGGCTCGGTCCGCCACACAACACACCCTTCAGGATTGGTTTTCGTCGTCCTCGGGTTCGACGGGCGTGGTTTGGGCTTCCAATTGGCCGAGGACTCGAAGGGCTTCCATGGCGGCGCGCTGTTCGGCGGTTTTCTTGCTCGGTCCCCAGGCGGCGGGATATCGGCGTCCGCGGATCACCACGGCCACTTCGAAGGCTTTGGCGTGGTCGGGTCCCTTTTCATCCAGCACTTCGTAGTGCGGCGTGGTGCCCAGGTCGCGCTGGGCGTGCTGCTGGAGGAGCGACTTGTAGTTTGGCCGGTGCTCGCCGGCCTCGACCCGCTCAATCTCCTCGCGCATGTGGGCGAGGACAAAACGCCGCGCCGCCTCCAATCCACCGTCCAGGTAAATGGCGCCGACCAGAGCCTCATAGGCGCAGGCCGGCAGACTGGGCGGCAGGCCGGCCGACCCCATAATTCCCTTGCTGAGGCTCACGTATTCCATCAGGCCGAGGTCCGTAGCGACGCGGGCGCAGGTTTCACGGCTGACGACGACGCTCTTAATCCGCGTCAGTTCCCCCTCCATGTATTCGGGGAAGGTGTTATAAAGTTCTTCGCAGACGACCAGACCGAGGATGGCGTCTCCGAAAAACTCCAGCCGCTCGTTCGATGCCAGCCGGTGTTCGGCGATGCTCGCGTGCGTCAGGGCGCTTTCCAGCAGATCGGTGTTCTTGAACCGGTATGCGAGAATAGCCTGAACCGCTTCGAGGACCTCGTTTCGGCTCACGGCGACCTCCTCGGCACTAACCCGGACGGCGGGCGGCCCTGTGCGTCTCGTCATTCTAAAAGGCCCGCGCGATGGGTCAACCGAAAAGGCTTGACCCCGCCACGGGTCTCCTGGCATCTTGACCTTCAGGTGTCGGGCACCAGATAGGGCCGCCATGTGGAGCAAATCCCGCAAACGCACCGTGAGTGCCCTCGGCGCTGCCGCGCTGGCCGCGCTGCTGATCGCTGCCGCGCTCGTCAAGACGGCGCCGGACGTTTACAGCCGCACCGCCCGTGTGGGCGCCGACCACCCGGGCGCCGACCGTTTCAACAAGGAAGTGGTCAACGGGGTCGGGAATGTCTTACTGGATAAGAGCGGCGGGACGCGCCTGGACGTGGTAATCACCGAGGAGATGGCGAGCGCGCGGCTCGTGAGGTTCCTTGAGGAGCGGCGGGCGAGGGGAGACCGTCTGCCGGCCGCCCTTGCCGGTCTGCGCATCGGTTTTGAGCCCGGTCGGCTGGTCCTCGCGACGCGGATGGGTCGCGGCCTGTCGTCGCTGGTGGTTTCTCAGCACTTCAGCCTTTTGGTGACGGAAGACGGCCGACTCCGGATGGAACCGGTCGGCATGCGCGCGGGGCTCCTGCCACTGCCCGTGGGTCTGTCGAGGCGTCTTACCCAATCGCTGCGGGCCCACCTTGAACGGCTTGAGGCGAAGGGAAGCCGCGGAACGAACTTGGTCCTTTGGCGCGCTGCGCTGGGCGCCATGGAAGGGGAGCCGGTCGCGCTGGAGGGTAAGAAACTCGGCATTCGCCTCGAGCGGCTGGAAGCCGAGCGCGGCCGGTTGCACGTGGTCGGCCGCCGCAGTGAGCGGGACGATTGAGCCAGGGAAGCCTACTTTGCCTCTTCTTCCTTGGCGACGCGGGCGACGGCGACGACTTTGTCCTGATCGCCGAGGCGGATGACGCGGACGCCCTGGGTGGCGCGGCCGATGGGTCGGATGCTCTCGTCGTCGATGCCGATCCGCACGATCTGGCCCTGCCGCGTGATCATCATCAACTCGTCGCCGTCGCGGACGGTCATCATGGCGACGACTTTGCCGTTGCGCTTCGACGTTCGGATGCTGATGATGCCCTTGCCGCCGCGACCCTGCGTTCGGTATTCGGAGAACTCCGTCCGTTTTCCATAACCGTTTTCACAGACGGTTAGCAGTGTGGCGTGCGGGTCCACGAGTGTCATGCCGACGACCTCGTCGTTTTTCTTCAGGCGGATGCCGCGCACGCCCGCAGCCGTTCGCCCCATGCTGCGGACGTCGCTTTCCTTGAAGCGGATGGCCATTCCGTCCCGCGTCCCGAGGACGATTTCATCGTTTCCGTGGGACAGAGCGACGCCGATCAGCGCGTCGCCCTTTGCCAACTTCAGGGCGACGATGGC
>Ga0307378_10003368_pt1 | contig 23527 bp, 37 predicted proteins | sample UN1MG_FD_202238 | JGI IMG/M metagenome (GOLD analysis project Ga0307378, IMG submission 202238) | Soil microbial communities from Risofladan, Vaasa, Finland - UN-1 | ecosystem: Environmental > Terrestrial > Soil > Coastal area > Acid sulfate soil | place: Finland: Risofladan, Vaasa | collected...
CATGGGAATGGGGGGCGGTGTCTTACTACCATTGATATCGTTCAGGCACATTTCCAATTCGTTTTGCGTGGCCATGTTAGCCATGATGCCTGATATAAGTTCTAAAGAGAACATTTCATACTCAATACCTTTGGCTTTCAACTCCAACCAAGCTGCTAACAGTTTGGTGTGGGTTATTTTCGTTTGTTCGGCGATCCTTTCTTCGAGGATCTTGGCGACTTCTTTTTTGGCGTCGTCGTTGAAGGGTCGGCCTTTTGCTACTACAGTTTCTATGCGCTCTTGAAAATTCATAAGCGGTTCCTCAACGGATTAATACTTTGGGCGGACGGCCCATAACGTGTTCCCAAAGGCTTAGACCGGCCCCACAAAGGCCTTTAGATGTAGTAGCGTTTTGGCAAGTACCACAAGTAATACGGTGGGTGGTAAAGTTCCCCGAGATCCCTGCCGCTTCTTGGGCTTTGGCTTGGGCGTCACGGATCTTGGCTTGTTGCTCTTCAGCGTTCTTACGAATATCAGCGGGGGTCAAACCAAACCTCTTCACAATTTTAAGATGAACCTCCACTCTAATAGGTTTGAAGATTCTTGTGAAGAGATTTTCTATGATTCTTCTTCTATAATTTCGTAAGTAGCCTCGATCCATTTTCGACTGATACCCAACACCTTCCAATGCCCTGAGTGTTCGGTGCTGTTACCCGCCCGGCAAAGTTTACCGTCCCACTTAAGCTCGGGGCACTCCGGGGTGAAAGGTCTTTTGCCTGTCATCCGAACTCTTCTTAGATCTCGCAACGCTTCTACCGCTTCTAGTAAATTCAATCCGGTTCGTTTATCCACCGTTACTCCTCTTCTTGACAAATGGTTCTCAGAACCATACTACAACTTAGTGGATGGAGCTAGATAAACGGGGAGGTGTGTTACATGAGAAAAAGACAAGCCAGAAGAGAAGCTGAGATTTTGTGGGGTGAAAATTACCACCTAGAGTCTTACCGGTGCCGCAAAAGAGGTTGTAAACACGAGGGGTGTACCGGCCCGACGGTAGACGCCCGATCGCACTACCGGGGCGGGTACTTTCAAGAGGCGACGGGGGTGTTGGCTAAGACATTCGTTGTGATGGTTGAAGGTAATTCTTGGGATGACATTATAAAGGTTAGGGCTTGAATCAATGCCGTACTACCACGTAACAAACAAAGAAATATTGCAAGCTTTGCAAGAGGCACAAAAACAGCTAAACAACCAACGTAAGATCTTCCGTTCGGTGTTGGCTGAGCTTCAGTGTGAAAAAGGCTATCTAACCAACGGTGGGTTGCACGGTGTTGTGGCGAAGGATCGTATACCGAACAATTGCCAAGCTTGGTTGAGAATATATTCCCATTTCAAAAAGCACGCTGAAGATGCTTGGAACGCAGCCAACTAGATAAGGTGATAGATGATTGATGTGGAACACCCATGCCCGTGGTGTGGTGAGGAGTGTATGTCCGATCCTTGGGAACTCAGTATTATAGCCGATGGTGACACTGTTGACGGTGAGTGTGAGGCTTGTGGTCAGCCAGTGAGTGTAACGTGTAAGATGAGTGTTGAGTATGAGTTTGAGCAATCTGTAAAGGTGATAGATTAGAGAACGCCTAATGCTTTTAGCTGGGCTAGGGTTTTTTCGAAGGTTTTGTGTAGGATAGCGATACCCCCAGCTTTGACCCAAGCGTCGGTGTTTCTTTTGTAGTCGTCGATCAATAAGCAATGCGGACCAGCGAGGTGGTGTTTTTCCACGGATTGTGTTTTGAAGATCCTATTACACCGCCCTATCTTGGCGTCTAACCACTCATTCTTTTCTACGGTAGCTCGGGCGGTGTCGTGGGAGCCGCACGCTGACAAGATACATAGGTAGTGGTGGTCGGCGAGCAAGGCCCAAAGCTGTTCACCCCCAGGGGTCCATTCCAAGTTGGCCCAAAATCCTGGGATCGAGACCACGGTACCCCAAAGCTCTACTCTGGTGCATTGGATCGACGGCTTACCGGCGTGTTCGATAAATCTCTTCTCGAAATCTGCGATCACCCCGTCCATATCCAAATAGATTTTTAAGCGGGTTAGGTCGCACTTCATCGCTAGTCCTGTACTAATTTACATTCAAACCGGTCAAAGTAGAGAAAGCTTTTATCGTCAGGGTTAACGGCTGTATCTAATACAAAGTAAATCTCGTCGGTGAATACGTCTTCCACCGCTTTCCGGCTGTGAAACTTGTCTGTCGTTGAAACTTTGTAGTAGCGGGGGCCTTCTTGAACGAAGCTCCAATGACAATCTTCTAGCTCGACGTAGCGAACCTTCGAATCAGCCAGGGCAGGGGCGTATAACAACAATAACAACGCTAGAACTTTCAAACCAACTCCTTACTTCTTCCCGTAATTCGACCACTTCACGTATTTGGAACCGCATTGCGGGCAAGAAACACGACCGGGGTTGGCTTTAAACTTCTTTTTACAAGTTAAGCACTGAAATTTACCCATGCTCACCTCAAAAGAAAAGCCATCCGTTGCGAAACGGATGGCTCTTTTGGTTCACAACAGCGAAAACTTATTTGGCACCAAAGTTAACGTGCAGCCCAAACATGACAGTTTCATTGCTTAATAGCAAGCCTTGAACCCCCCAGTCCGCATCGTAATTTACCCCGACTCCAAGTCCCACAACAGCATCTTTACCCGCAACCACCGAGGCATCTTCGGCGTTGTCTTGAAGCTCTAAGTTGGCCGGACCCGACCCCAGGTAAGCTGATAAACGATAACGGTTGAAAACTTCTTTAGGCTCTTCCGTCGGTTGTTCGGAACCCGCTCGCAAAGAAGCGATCTCCGCCCGCAAAGAAGCTACTAACCTCGCTTGTTTTTCGTGCAACAACCGGGAAGCTTCTCGATTAACAACCATCTCGGTGTCAGCCGAAAACGTGTAGACCTTACCCGATTGCGTCGTAGTAGTTGTAGTAGCGCCCGCCAACTCCGGTGGGACATCTTCAGCGGAACCCAAAGCACTAGCCCCTATCAATAATAAAAATATATAAAATAGCTTCATATCTAACCCTCAATAAATAATTCTTAGTTACACTTATGCTTGTAGTCCCCAAAAACTTCGTCTTGCTCTTCGTTTTCAAGCTCCTTTGACATAGCATAAGCCAAATAGCTGATCTTCTTAGGTCGCCACCTTTTTTCATAAGGGTCGTAAACACAAAACGTTTCGGTGTACTCTACAATTTTAGGCAGCCGAATTACCCGATCCCCACATTTGATATCTTTGTTTTCGGTTATCCTGCAACCTTGACCCGCCGGGCCTGCATCACCTACAGGGCCTTCCGCACCGATCGGTCCTTGGGCTCCCGTTGAACCTGCCAGGCCGGTTTCGCCTACGGGGCCGGTTTCGCCTACGGGGCCTAAAGGTCCGACGGGGCCTGACGGTCCAACAGAACCTTGGGCTCCGGTGGGGCCTACGGGGCCTTGTACGCCTCTGGGGCCTGTAGCTCCCCTAGGGCCTGACGGTCCAACAGAACCTTGGGCTCCGGTGGGGCCTACGGGGCCTTGTACGCCGGACTCACCCACAACACCTTGCTCACCTTTAGACCCTTCGAGGCCTTGGTCACCCGAGTCACCTTTTTCTCCAACGTCACCGGAGATACCGGTTTCCCCGATCAGCCCTTGTTTACCTTCAGCACCTTCTAATTTCTTAACCTTCAACTTGTCGTCACCACAAGATAACAAGAAGAACGGTATCAAACAAAACACTATCGCCTTCATAGAAAGACCCCTTCAAATAAGAATTGAATTTGCCTGTGTAGTATATTGACTTATTAATAGATTACAAATGAGAACTTTTGAGGTTAGAGAATTACGTCCAAACCAACGGGCGTTAGTTCTTTGTTGGATTGTTTTTCTTGGATCATTCGTCGGAGAATTTGGGCTCTTTGGACTTCGGTCATCCCGTTACCGTACACCGGTCCTCTAGCAACCTCGAAACCTTGACCCATCAAAAGGTATTCTAAAAGAACAGCCAAGCCGCCGTTGTCGCCTTCACCTTTGATTTCGATCGATAACAAAATTGAACTCCTTAAGAAGAAACTTTACGACACTCCAGCATCGGGTAAGTGGTGCTGTGAACTTTGTTCCTCGCATCCAACCAAGCCACCCGGAGATCCATACCTTCTACCCTTAAGATAGTAGCGTAAAAACCGGTTGGGAGGTGCATAATTTCATCGCCTTTACGAAGAGATTTGTGTCGAGCCCTAGGAGCTTCTCGGGCGGCCAGAATTTCTGAAGCTAGCCGAGCTTTACGAAGATCCGAAGACAACTTTGAGAGTGTTTCGTCTAGGCCTTTGTACAAAGGATCTCGATCCAAACGATAAACATCTCGGATAGCGCTCATCGCCGACCGCACCGACCTAAGACGAGTCGTGGCGTGACCCAGACTATCCCTTGTTGCCATCCTTGACCTCCGTACTTGTTACAGCACCCGAACCCGCAGGTTGAGGTAGCTCTTCAACGACGCTATTCGGCTTCTCTTTGTCACAAAGTATTAGCTCCTAAATATAATGGATATACAAGGCCTACTACAATAACGTAATTTAAGATATAAATAAAAAGTGGAGGTAATTATGGAAAAAGTAGCCACAGCTTGCAGTTTAGCTATGCGGTTTTATGTAAGACACGGATGGACAAAAGAAGAACTCGACGCTTGCTGCACCCGAGGTGAATTCAATATCCACTTCCCACAGGACGTAGATCAATACTACACCCTGGACATAGCCTCATCTTATGATGTAGATAAACTATTGCCATTGATCTCGAAGATCGATCGGATGTTTGGCGAACAACACGACAAGACGGATCGTGAACTTTTGATAGAGAGGAATTGGTAAACTTATGAGTGTGAGCCTAAAGATTCTACGAGGGCAAAAGATCAGGGAATCTGCCGGGTATCTCAAAACGGTTCTAAACGACACCAAGGAATGGTTTGAAGGCAAAGACCTCCCCGAGAGCACCAAGGCCGAAATCCTACAGCTTGCGACGATGATGGACCGTGGGCTCAAGTCTCGATACGATCTTGATTGGTGGGCGAAGCACAAAGGCTCACACCCTTTAGCTTTGTGGCGAGAAAGCCCGCACTACGATACATGGACCAACACCGTAAACGGAATAGAGGCTAGAAGTCTTGCTAACTCGAAATCAATCGTCACGTAGAAAAATCTCATGGCCATTAGAGTCTAACGGGAAGCGAGGTACGCCGCCTTTTTGAGATCGCCTATTTTTTCCATCGCTGCTTCGTCGTTCGTTGTGTAATACGTTTTATCGTCAAAACTAAAGTAATTTCGTAAGAGGTTCCCCGCCTCGTCGAATTTTTCTTCTTTGGTGGTTTTAATATAAATACCTCGGAAAATAGTGTCATCCCCTAGGCCAATCCAAAGAATTGGGTACTTAACCTTATGAAAACATTCGGCTCTACTTAAGTGGTTTGACTGGTTGGTTGGTCGGGTGTTATACAACCATTTATAGTTTAGGATCTCAAATGGAGTACAAGATGAGTTTTTTCATGCTATGTAAACACTTTAGGTTATTGAGGTGTGGATGAAGTGGTTTTTAAAGATGGTGGAGGTCGCCCGGCAAAGCGGGATTACTACTAATACGGGATTATCGAAAGAGGGGCTTCAGCGGATATTCGATGAAGCCAGGAGCCGGTAACGTGATCAGATTCCCATTAGACCCTGCCGCTGTGCCCCATGGGTATGTGCCTGGGTATCCCGGCACAGTCGGGGGCTATGACGCAGCCAGATAGTCATGCATGGGTCATTGATCAGTCTTTGGCTTGGTATAAAAATCTTCGATTGAAGGAGGCGCGCACAACTGGTGGAGAGACTCATGACTGACAAAGATCCTATCCACAAATCAGACACTCACAAGAGGCCAGTCACCAAGATAAGACTAGTCAGCGTCTCGGCTGTCGAGAAATGCCCAGAGTGTGGCACCGACGACTGGATCACACCGAAGCAGAAACCAGACGGATCGTTCTGTCACCATCTCCCCGATAAGGAATCTGCTCCTCAACCTATCAGCAGTGAGAAATGATGAAAATATTAGACATACCAAAGGAAGTCTATCTTATCGCTATCGACTATGAGGGTTTCGAGCGTCCTGACAACGAAGAGGATGCAGAGAGAGATTATCAAATAGATGTTGGCCTTCGAGGATGGACGGATGGCGGTCTTGAGAGAGCTATATCTGAATATCTCCAGAGAACTGGTCCTTTTGCCGAGGGTTATTTGTATGCCGATGTTGATGGGTGGGAAGGGTAGGAGTGATGACACTGCCAATAGAGCATGAGCTGATCTACTACGGTATGGTTCCTCAGAAGTATGTTGATTACATGCTAGAGACTTTCCCTCAGACTCTGGAGGGACAGTGGCTTCACTGCTTGGAGTTCTCGATCAGGATGATGGGTGAGTTTCCAGAGCTTCTTTTGAAGCAGGGCTATGTCTACTCTCACGAGAACATAGACAATCACAATCCGAGATACCCTAATTAGAGCGGCAAACCGACCGGATAAAAAGAAACGATTCTATAATCTTTAGCGTAATCGGGTTGGTAGTGGGAATTTGTTTAGGTTATTTCTTCTTCAGTCCGGGGTAGGTGTGGATCAGTTGACACTTTTCCCCTGTCGTGCCATAAGGCTGCCACGGTTCGAGCAAACCGTGACCTCGCAGCGTTGGTTAATTGCTCAAGTCCATTTTTAAACTTTTTAAGTTTTTGGGTCTTCTCAGAGCTGCTATCGATTCAAAGACGAAAACGAAAGTTTAGAAATGTTTGGTGAAGAATTATTCCCCTTAGCCCCTCCCCAGTCTTTTACACAACGTGGTAATTATGGTGATGTCCCGTCCTACGACTATCTGATCGGTGGTTTTAAGAAATGGGCTACGCTCCGCAAAGACGGCTCGACCAAGCTAACCGATGTTCAAGATCGTGTAGCGGTGAGCTACGGCCACAAAGATTGGCAGTCTTTTACCTACTACATCAAAACTTTAGTCGAGAGCCTGGGTACTGTGAATCTCACTGACGACGAGTGGGGTTTTATCTACGATATCTCGAATGGTTGGGGGGTGGTCAACCGCACAGGCCAAGGCGAGCTACTACAAAACGTAGTGGACGGTGATATCTATAGCGGCTGCGGTAGTAAGTGGTTTAACGAAACGTCGAAAGGTGGTGAAGATGAAGATTACGAGCCTAGCGAACCTATGCAAGCCTTTATCGACAAGCTCAAAGCTTTCACCGAACCCCAAGCCAAAGCGGTTCTTTTGAAGGGCCAAGTCTTTTGGCGGAACTTGCCTATACCTGGCTAAGATCTATTAGATAGCATACCTTGCTATTTCAGCCCGTGACTTCGATCTTGATTGGTTTCATCCATTCGATCTCGTCGAGATCCCAATTTACGATCCACGTCCCGAAGTCGTCTTGGTCGAAGGTAAAGAGATCTTCTCTACCTTTGATCTTTACGGCTATTAGGGATTGTTTGTAAATTTTCACGTATCGTCCGTGTCAATAACTTTGATAACCCAGGTTAGTCGGGGTAAAAGTGTAAGTCAACCGCCCAGTCCACAGCCCATGGACTGAGGCCAATTCGCCAACAAACATTTGTTTAGTTAGTCATAACAAAGACATCTAGGTCAAAAACAGCCACCCAGTAGTAAATTTAATTGTATTGATATACAATAATTTGCGACGGGGGTTTTTATGAAGGCTTTAATGTTTCTGTTAGTATTTTTGTTTACTTCCAGTGCTCAAGCAGATTTCCTACCCGAGAACAATTTACACCTTATGGATAATTTAGATGCTGAAGGCGGGACTACCGAAGAAGAGTTCAATGCGGTTATAGCGGAAGCCAAGGAGTTTTACGGCTCAATTTTCGAAGGGCATGATGTGAATTTGGTTATCATCCCTGATTGGGAAAGCTCCGTGGTCAACGCCAGCGCTTTTCAAAGTGGTGATGATTGGAAGGTTCGGATGTTCGGTGGTTTGGCTCGCCGTGAAGAAGTCACCCGAGATGGGTTTGCTTTGGTGCTGTGCCATGAGATAGGGCATCACTTAGCTGGTTTCCCGAAGTATGCTCGTAGCTGGGCGGCTACCGAAGGTCAATCAGACTATTTCTCTACTCTATCTTGTGCCCGTAATCTTTGGCGGCTCACCACCGAGAGAAATGAAAAAGCTGAGATTGAGATAGGAGCTTACCCACGGCAGCTTTGCGACGACGCTTTTGCTTTCGGAGATCAGAACAGCGCTAATATTTGCTACCGTTCGATGCTTGCGGGACAGTCCTTAGCCAATTTATTAGCTGCTTTGGGCGGGGCGGACACACCATCTTTCGGATCTATCGACATCAACGTAGTGCCTAAAACTAGTGGTAGCCACCCCGCAGCGCAATGCCGGTTAGATAGTTATGTAGCCGGGGCGCTTTGTCAGTCCGACTTTGACCTTGGGTTGATCCCTAAATCCGAGAAAATAGCATCCGAAAATTCTTGTCACATACTATCTAATTATCGGCACGGACTACGGCCTCGGTGTTGGTTTAAGCCTAGTCTTTTAGGTGATTGATTTGGTCAGGGGAGGGGGGCTCGAACCCCCGTTCTCGGAATCACAACCCGAAGTTTTAGCCCGTTAAACTATCCCCTAAAAAGCTGAAGCGACAGGACTTGAACCTGTAACCCCCAGAATCAAAATCTGGTGTACTACCAATTGTACTACGCTCCAAAATTGTGAACCAAAGAAAAACCGCTCGAAACGTGAGTTCCGAGCGGTTTTCTTACCAAAGGTTAACTCTCGCTCAGAACATCGTAGGCGTTGGATGGCTTTGTTGATGTTGTTGAAAAAGAATCATTGGGTACCTTTAAGGATTAGGATCTCTAACAAGATAACAGAGTTTTAGTTTTTGTCAAGGATCGTTGTATTCGTGATCCCACGGGCCGTCGCCGCCGTCACGGTCGTCTTCGTCGTAGTCATCGTAATCGCCCTCACCGCCGCTATCTAGCTCCAGACCATCCCACATAAGTTCGTGCATCCTTTCGTAAGCATCGTCCTTCAGCATCTTGTCGGTGATCTCTACTTTGGTCTCGCCGCCGCCAATGTAGAAGACTTTGTCGATTTCTAATGAGGCTGGGTCTTCTGGGTCTATTCGAGTCTCTTTGCTTCCAGAAGAATAATCCGCAATCATCTCTACATCGATTTCCCACTCGGCACGGTCTTTTTCAGTGATCTTAAGTTCATCGTAGGCTTTTTCGGGATCTTTGAAATAAGTATCGTCGATGGTGTATTCATAGCTTAGTTGAGCTTCCGCTATACCACCTAAGACCTTTTTGATATCACCCTTGCGGACAAAGCTTTCACCCTGCTTATTCCTATAGGTCTTCAAACCCAAAGACCTTAACTCTTTTTTCAAACTAGCCTTCGTAAGCATCCCGATCCCCTAATGTTCGTATTCAGATTTCATTGCTTGGTAAATTTCCCGGTATTCCACTTCTTCGTCAGCGTAGATCACCACAAAATCATAGTTGTCTGCCAAAGCCTTTTCAAAACCAGCCCGGACTTCCGCTGCGGAAGGGGTCTTGAGATTCACGGTTTCACCAAGATTAGGCACCCCGTAAGCACTCTCGGGGTAAACGAAAAGTGTTACATCTCGGATAGATCCAAGCTCTCGGTACTTTCTTGCAGCCAAGACTTTCTCCAAACCTCGAATTGTATGTCGTCTAATATTATTCATAGGGTAAAGGTAAGCCCGCTTCTTCTCTTGACGAGCTACAACCTGTGTAGTATCTAAACAAAAACTAACTAAGCATGAGGCCCAGCATGGATTACAAAGTAGAAACCTCGGAGACTAGCGTCAGGATATTAGATCAAGCAGAGGAAGTTCTGTACTGGGATCTTGCAGAATGGGCGGAATCGCCGGAAACATGCTTGGTAATTATAAATGCAATAGTGATGGCTTTAACCGATTCAAAAGAATTTGAAAAAACCATTAAAAAGAAAAAGGCGGCTCAGAGGTATCCAAGATTATTCGCCCATCATCCTGAGTGAAGTTTCATCGACATAAACGAAGGACTTCGACCACAAACATTTCCACCAAGGCAGCAAGCGGATCGAAGCTTTTTTGGTGTGGGGTAGCTTGCCGATCAAACCCAATTGAACTTTGACGATATCTTTATTCAACACCCGGATGATTATATAGTTCGCCCCTTCGGTGATTTCCATACAAGTAAGATGGTTATAGCAGAACTTTTTAGCTGTCTGGTGTACGTCCATGCTTTTAACCTAACAAGGCGTTCAAACCTTCAGCGTCGAGTATTTTAATGCCTAGTTCCCTAGCTTTTTTCATCTTACTCGAACCTGAATTAGGATCTTTGGTCACGATATAAGACACCCTGGAAGACACCCCCGAAGCTAGTTGACCGCCACGAGATTCTATAATCGCCTCGGCTTCCTTGTTACGGTAGCCGGTAAAGATAAAGATTTTGCCTACTAGGTCACACCCAGACGCCCCAGCGTTGTTCTTGTTGACCGTGTGATCTCTCAAAGATACGTGCCGTAGTAGCCCATCTATTAGCTCTTGGTGCTTCTCAAAGCCTTCTATAGCAGCTTGAGCCGCTTCGCCACCGATGCCCTCGACCGCTGCTAGTTGATTCGCTGAAGCCGCTCGGAGCTTTTCAAACGTGGGGTATTTTGTAAGAGCTTTCTTAGTCAACCCCCGACCGAATAACCGGAAGCCCAGAGACTTGACGAAGTGAAATACCGGAAGATCTTGAGACTTGGCTGCCAAATCGGTGAGCACCTTAACCCCTATTTTTTCAGAGTCAAAGTCTTGTGGGGTCAAAGTATAAAGGTCTAAAGGCGTTTCCACCCGCTTAGTTTCAACGAACCTAGCGGTCTGGGTTTTGCCTAAGCCCTTCACGTCCAGAGCTTTGAGGTAGTGTATGATCGTTTTAGTGGTGCGGTTTTCACAGACCTCACCGGTACAATAGAGTCTAATGCCATCGGTCCTAGTCGGAGCGTTGCACGAAGGGCAATTTGCAGGCGGTATGATCTTTTCACCTGGGGTTAAAGCCTCTAACAGCTTCGGGATAACGTCGTTCGATCGACAGATACGAATTTTAGAGCCAATGCCCAAACCCCAGTCGTTAATCTTGTCGATGTTACAAAGGGTCACCCGGTTGATCGTCGAACCGCCTAGCGTAACCGGCTTGATAATGCCCACCGGAGCTATGCAAGTACGACCGACTTGCCACACAATATCGATTAGCTCGGTAGTAGTCGCTAAAGATTTGAATTTGTAAGCTCGGGCACCCCTAGGCCGACCGTCCGATTCACCTAACTCTTTAGCTATGGCAAGGTCATCAACTTCTACTACAAGTCCATCTATTTCGTAAGGTAGCTCGGCTCTAAGACCGTCTTCGTAGCTGTCTTTGATAGCTTGCATTTTGTTTATATCACGACCGAGGTAGCCGTGGTTAGGCACGATAAAGCCTTCTTTCTTAAGGAATTCGAAGATCTCACTTTTTGTTTTGAAAAAGTTCGGATCGTCGGGAACGAAGGCGTCGAAGGAATAAAGCCGAAGGTATTTGCATTTGGCTTGATTTTTCTTCGACCGAGCTTGGCCGGACGCAGCCGAGCGGGCTTCTTTTTTATCAGCGAAATAGGTCTTCCAGTCGTCGGTTGTCAGCATAACTTCGGAGCGTATAGCGATACGGCCTTTGTAAGAGATATTTTCAGGCACGCCTTGCATGATCTTGACGTTGGCGGTGATATCTTCGCCTAAGTTACCACCACCCCGAGTAGCGCCACGGACACAAACACCGTTTTCGTAAACTTGTTCTATCGAACCACCGTCTAATTTGTCAGACCAAAATATAGCAGAGCCCTTGGTGTAAGATCGAAACCAATCAGATAATTCATCTTCGGTTTTGATTTTCTTTTGTGAGCCCATCGGCATGATCGGCTCAACTTTAGGCCACACCCCAGAGGATGGCACCGAACCTATTTCAGACAAGAAAGGATGCTTAGGCGCTAGGCTTTCTAGTTGGTCTCTCAGATTGTCGAAGTCTTCGTCCGAGATACCTGGATTGTCACCATCGTAGTAGAGCTTCGAAGCCGCTCTAAGCTTCCTAGCGATCGCTTCGATCTTGTCGTCTTTGGTAGCGGTTTTGGATTCTTTTTCGGTGTCCATATTCACTGCCTTTTGTGTTTCGATCTGTTTCTTCAAGTCTTCAAACGCTTTGTTTATCCTAGCCGATTCTTCTTCAGAGCCACCTAGGTCGGGGTGAATCGTAGATTGTTTAAGCCTACGTGCTGTTCGAAGCTCCCCGATAGTAGCAGGAACCTTCGACAACCCCAAGGCTGATAAAGCCGATTCGTTGCTGAAAGCCTTTTCAAAATTAGCCTTCCATTGTTCGGGGTTCCCTGGCTCACCTTGATAGGTTCGATACCGAGCAAAAAGCCTTTCAGCCGACGAATTCTTAGTCCCAGCAATGCGTATTTTATACGGTGCGGTTCTATTGGATTCTTCCCACCGATAGTCTTCACGCTCTTCTTTAGCCAACCTGACAGCCTCACGCTGAGAAGTCGCCTCGATCTTGGCCGTGAGCGTCACCGTTTGCTCGTATTCAACCTCATAGGTCTTTATTTTAGCCATACTACATTCCAATTCTAAATGGCAAAGATGCCAAGCGTCCCAAAGACACTTAGCACCAAGGCAAGATCAAATAAACAGTTTTTATTCATCACGTAGATCGTCGGCTAAAGCCTCGATCTGAGCTTGTATTTTCATGATGCGTTTAGCGTAACGCTCTTGAACTTCGGCTGGTAAAGGAAGGTTATCAATAGTGTGACCTGCCATTGTGGCCATAGCTACGGCTTCTAAGAGTGAACCGCCAGCGGGTTGGGCTACTACAGCAACGGCCTTCTTCTTGGCAGCGGCCTTGCGAGGCTTGGTAGTCGGAGCTTCTTTCACAGCAACGAGCCTTGGTTTTGCGGCTGCGATACTAGGACGGCTGCGTTGAGCGCCTTCTAGGAGCGGTCGGAGCGTCTTAAGATGCTTGCAGTTACGCTCTAGGCCCTTCTTTTTGAAAACCCAACCAGGACAGCCACAGCACCATTCCTCGTCAGACTTGCGTTGAGCGATCACATAAAGCTTATCGGAAGAAGAAGAACGAATCTCGAAGCGGTTGGTGTATTGCTTGTTGTCAGGGAGTAGTTCTCCGCCCATTGCTTCGGCTAACTTCTCGGCTACTGTGATTGAAACTGTCATCGTTTTCCCCTTTTGTCTTGCTTTAAGCCCCAATGAGCTTAATAACCTTATCGGAGCAAACCAGAATAACTTTAGAGAATATCTGAATTGATTTGGCTTTGTTTGTGTAAACGGTGGGTTGTAGTAGAGGTAAAAAACCAGGGTTTTGTTAAGTGTCAAAACCCTGGCTAGGGGAATCGCTTAATAGAAGTAGGCTACAGCGGCCTCATGAACGAAATCAGAGTGTTCATCTTGTAACCGCTCGATTTCACTGTCAGTTAGGTCTCGCCCGGTGGATTTCCAATAAGCTGATTCAACCATACAGTCTACGAATCTAGGTGGTTGCAGGTTAGACATATCAGTAATTTCAATATCGGCTAAGTTTAACGGTAACTTAGCTTTGGATTTAACACCGTTGAGGTGGTCCAGCACTATTTGTTTAGGGATGCCAGCTTCGATAGAACCTTGGTAAAAAGCCTGACGTTTCGCTCGGTTACAATCTTCTTCGCTCACACCGTGGTCTTCACAATACAACTCGATGCAGCGGTCTACGCCGGTCTCACCATCTTCGTAGTCGGCAGCTTTCTCTATGATATCTGATAGATACTTATCGTTGAACATATTTTTCCTCCCAATCGTCTTGCTTTAGTGCAAGTATGGAATCCTTATCGGGTCGGATCGCAAATACTTTAGGGAAAAAGATATAAAAGTGTAGTACATCTCTTCTTGCTAAATAAATAACGACAAGGAAACAACAATGGATTTTTCTCCTGAATTCCGACGTAAACAAAAAGAGATCCTAGCGCAATACAAAAACAAGGATGTAGTAGAAATCAAACCCGAACCGAAAAAACCCCAGAAGAAATTCTTAATGAAGCTTTCGATCGACGAAACCAAAGAAGCTTGGGACGAAGCTTGTTCTAGGGATAAAGCAAATTCTGTTGCTGTGGAAAGGTGGTCCGATGCTAACAACGTTTGGTTCGCCGAGTCGGAGACCGAGGTTGACGACAGGATCGAAAAATTAGATGCTGGTGACGATGATTATGAAGAAGAAGAAGAAGAAGATTGAGATGGACCTAGATATCGATGCGCCGTGGGGGAAGGTAGATTCCACCCAACCAGTTCGAGAGCATGTAAGACATTTCATCAAACAGCTAAAGTATATGCTGCGGAACAACCGATCCTCGAACGTACCCTTAACCAAAATAGATCTCAAAGGGTATAAGGTTTTGCTCGAAGCCGACGACGACACGATCGAGAAATTCCTCGAAATGAAAACCAAAGCCCGAGACGCCGGTAGACCCATAGCCAACAACATACAACTTGTAAATCACATGAAAACAAGTGGATTGTGGAAACGCCGTGGCTAATTTTGAAGAAGCTCTACTGGAAGCTTGTGATTCCGTAACCATAAACCTCAACGATGTGTTTGCTTACGCTTGTGCTGACTCTGACGAAATATGCTCGTGGGATATCGCCCAGCTTAAGCCTTTGTTCGAAGAACACGGCACGGCTTTGTTTGAAGCGTATTTTTCAGTCAAACGTGGTTGCAAACCTATCAGCCCCGGCCCCGGTCACAAAGAAGCCAGGAAAGCTCTAGTGGAGCTTAAAAAGCGAGGTGACCTTTGGTTCGAATAAGGACAACTAAATGAATTATATTGAAAAACTCAAGTCGTTTGAGCAAGTCGTCCACGCTATGAAGCTCGACGCTCCGCTGTCTTCATGGAATAGCTTGTACGTGGATTACCACCCACCGATAGTGGAAAGCCCCATTTGCCAAACCAGCGGCATTGTGGCGGACGTTTGTGGTCGAGGGTGTAAAACATCGGGTGTATCTTCACCGGATTCATCCTTGCGGGGAAGCTGAGCCCTTGATGCACCCCCACCCTTGGCCGTCAGCGGTAAAGATCCTAGAAGGGGAGCAAGAAATAATAGACCGGTCGGGAGATACAATGATCTTAACGCCTGGGTGCTATTACGAGATGACCAACCGAGACGCCCAACACTCGGTCAACCCACTAGGCAGCCCGTCGCTATCGCTTATGATCTCGGGTGCGCCTTATCCTGGGTTCCTCGCTCCAAAGCCCTACGGGAAGCTTAGGCCTCTTACCGATAAAGAGATCGAAGCTTTGGTGGGCCTGGGCATTAACAGACCAACTTGAGGAGGTGAATCGTGACTAAGCACTTCAGTCCTGGCGAGGAGCCAAGAGTATTTGCCTACAGGAATCTACTTATTAGGAGAGCAACATGAGGCAGTCATCTAAATTTTGGTCTGGGTCTTGGGCTAGGGCTGGGTCTGGGTCTGGGTCTGGGTCTGTGTCTGGGTCTTGGTCTAGGTCTAGGTCTGTATCTGGGTCTTGGTCTAGGTCTGGGTCTGTGTCTGGGTCTTGGTCTGGGTCTTGGTCTAGGTCTGGGTCTGGGTCTTGGTCTAGGTCTGGGTCTGTGTCTGGGTCTTGGTCTATGTCTATATCTATGTCAGGAAAATCTAACAACTAATTAAGGAGAGCAACATGAGACAGTCAGCTAAATTTTGGTCTGGGCCTAGGTCTGTGTCTGGGTCTGTGTCTGGGTCTTGGTCTGGGTCTTGGTCTGGGTCTTGGTCTAGGTCTAGGTCTGGGTCTGGGTCTTGGCCTAGGTCTGGGTCTGTGTCTGGGTCTGGGTCTTGGTCTAGGTCTATGTCTATATCTATGTCAGGAAAATATAACAACTAACATATCTTCGTCTTAGAATTGGTCTAAGATGAATCAATCTACAATAAGGAATGAAGTCATGAAGAAACTAATCGAAGTATCAGCAGAAGAATCAGGAATGTTGTCACTCATTGGTGAGCAGGTCACCATCCTAGCCTGTCGCTACATCTACACCGGCAAATTGATAGGAGTCAACAAGACGTGTGTCGAACTAGAATCACCAAAGATTGTCTATGAAACTGGAGCATGGGACAAGAAGGACTACACCACGGTAGAAAGTCTACCAACTAAAAGTCTATTCATCTCAACGGGTGCCATTGAAAGTTTTGGCATCCTGAAATAGGAGAGCAACATGAGACAGTCAGCTAAAGTTTGGTCTGTGTCTTGGTCTAGGTCTGTGTCTCCTGGTTTCCGGGTCTTCTTGCTCCCAGTCCTCACGCATGTCTTCGTTTTGCTCCCAAATCATTTGGTCCCTGGAAGATGTCCTACGGTGTGCCTGGCGTATAAAGACTTAGCTTCTAGCCTGGATCTATCTTCTCCAGTACCTAATACGGGCTCAAGGCTAAGTAATCTTGACTACTACACCTCGCTTTAGTACCTTCCCTCTAACTAACATTAGGAGGTTCGTATGGCGAAGGTGCAACCAAGAAGACAATTTTCGGTAGCGAAGAAAATAGAGATCCTGAAGTACGGGGAAAAACATTCATGCAAAGAAGCCAGGGAAAAATACGGGATATCTGACGGTTTGTACTACAAGTGGAAAACAAGTTACGCTGAAACAAAAACACCAACCAAGAAGAAGAAAATGAGCCCATCTCAACCAGTAGCCGACACCACCATCGAGAAGTCTTGGTGCATAGACAGCGACGATGAGTACATCATTCTTCGCATCCCTAAAAAAGAAGTCACCAAACACCTCTTGTCAACATTGCTATAATTTTAGATGAAATACTTATACACGAAGCTCAGTTTTAACCAGCGCAACATCGGGATGGTGGTAGCAGCCCCGCACGAATACAAAATCAGGTGGGAAGCTATCGAGATATCCCCTGAGACTGTGGATCTTTTTCAAGAGATAGAAGACGGCTTCGAAGCGGCGGGGGTTTACACCAAACACCTTTGGGATCTTTACAACCACCAAAACAGCACTATCACACCTCTTCCCAATGTCTCACATCCTGCACGCAGAGGAAGGAAACACCTGGTCAACCACACGATTCTTTAAGGAACTAGTCACTACAATGGGAGGCAAGTGATGATTGACATGAACAAGAAGTATACGTTTGCTGGTGAGACAGGGAGCGTGGTATCGACTACTCGCAACAATAAAGCGTATGCTGTAGTATGGATAGGGGACAATGATGGTGGTATTTACACCTTTACTTCGGAGGGCCGCTACTCAACAGACGGTGCTGTAGGGCTAATCGAAGTCAAACCAACACATTGGGTTAACATCTATCGACACATACATTCAACTACGCACCACACGAAGAAGGATGCGGATGATAGGGCGGGGGGAAGAACAGACCGAATAGCCTGCATCGAATTCACCGAGGGAGAAGGAATATGAGAATCGCTTTCAATCTCTGGAAGAGAAGAGCCCTAGGCGTGATGTCGAAGCCAAGGGGTTTTCTTAGTGTTTATTTACAATATACTTTTTAAGATGGGGAACCATCGAGAGATGCAGCAGGGTCGTGAAGCAAGCACCCGAACGGTGTTAGTGCAAGCTGAGTCGGTCCCACAGGCCATCTCCCTTATTGCAGCCAGCTACAAGAATGTCCAACCACGGCAGTTATCGCATTTTAAAGTTTTAGATAAACGAGACGGATCTCCGCAACTCCTAGAGTGCCCTCAATTTTATCAAGGCGATAAGGATGAAATCCCTGACGAAGGTGAGATCGTAATCACTGTGAGGGCTTAAAAATAGCCGCTAGTAGTTCACTACTAGCGGCCTTAGTTGGTTGGTTTTAAAATAAACTGACTACTTAAGCTCTGCTTTAGCGCCAGCTTTTTCTAGTGTATCTTTCATTTTGCTTGCTTCGTCTTTGGTGAGATCACCTTTGACTTCGATCGGGGCTGATTCCACCAAGTTCTTGGCTTCTTTCAACCCAAGCCCGGTTAGCTCTCTGACAGCTTTAATCACGTTGATCTTCTTTTCACCGAAGTTTAGAAGCATCACCTTGAACTCGGTTTGCTCTTCTTCCACAACCACAGCAACGCCCGCAACGACCACAGGAGCCGCCGCTGATACGTTGAACCGTTCTTCTAAGTCCATCACCAACGCTGCCGCTTGGATCAAAGTTAGATTCCCGGTGTAGTCGAGAAATTGCTCTTTCGTTATTGGTTCACTCATCACTTTTCCTTTCTTAAGTCGGTGGGTGGTGGCTGTGCTTGCCGTCGGTGTGGCACTTGCCACAAGTTTTACCACCCTCGCTTTTATTACCTTTACCTTTACCACGGCTGCTGCCGTGGTCGCCACCACCGCCGCCTTTTTCAAACATATCTTGTAAAGCCTTGTACAACCTTTTTACATTCTTGGCTTTACCACCGCCCTTGGCTTCCAAGAATATATCATCGTCGTTTTCTTCTTCTTCGACATAATCTTCGATCGAGTGCCGCTCTAAATCGGCTGCTATAGAGGCGTAAAACTCCTCAGACACGATAACCACCGGTACGCCCTCTACGAACGAAGCGTCCTTCTCGGTGGTGATGAAACCGATCTCTTGGTCTTGGGCACTCAAAACCGCACACCGCTCTTCCGCAGCATCACAAATTTCAACTACATAATTATGATGGACTTTGGCTAACGCCACACCCGCCACAAAAAACCCGGATAAACAAAACAATAATCTTTTCATGCCTAACCTCCACTAAATTAAATTCGTATAGTACGGCGGCATCTTACATCTGGGATCTGCTTATCACAACCTAAAGTTTAGCCCCTGGGTACAGCACCGAAGTTATTTAAAGCACCGAAGTTACCTTTAAAGCATCGATCTTAACGTGGAAAGATGCGCCCATGAAGAATACCCTACTCCGGGTCTTAGCTCGAATCGCTGAATCAAATGTAGTAGTGTCGTACTACGGCAGCCGAAGGAACCGAGAAGAGCCTCTCAAATACTATGAAGAGATGTTCGACACCAAAGAAGACCGCAAAAGCCGACGAAGAGAACAGCAAGAACGACGGGAAGAAAAAGCCGCCAAGAGAAAGATAGCCCCCGAGAACTTGCAAAAGGGGTTGTTGGAAAAGGTTATTAAGAACCGCAGCCCGATCGAGCGGGAAAAAGCTATCGAGCTACTCCCCGACAACCTAGTCGAAGAACAGATCCGCAACAAAAAACAGATGAAGCGGGTACGGCTCAAAGGCTTACGGTTATTAAGCGACAACGCTGCCTTGGTGGACGAGTTAGCGAAGGGCTCGGATTTGCCAGAATTACAGAAAAGAGCTATGGAGCTAACCAAGAACCAAGATATTCTCTTGGACCACTTCAAACAGAGTGGGGATTCTAAGTCGTTTTGGGCGCTCGACGAAGACACGGTGATGAAAAATCTACCGAAGGACACAAGCAAGCTAAATACGAATTCGTGGGGTTCTAATTTCAGCGAATTCATAGAAAAGATAGAGAAGCCTGAGACCGCCAACAAGCTCTTAAAGGCTTTGTTGAAAGACGACCCTGATTTTGACAAGCTAGAGTTATTCGAAAAAGCGGACGACCCGAAGCTTTTGAAAGCGATTTTCCCTAAGCTTGATGGCTACGACACAGATAAGCTCCAAGCCTATATCATTTTGAACCTCAAAGACGACGAAGCTTTCTTAAGAAAGGCTTTGCTCAACAAGAACACCCAAGTGCCCAACCTTATCCTGAATATCTTGGATGACCAAAAAGACTACAAAGACTTCGTCAGCAAGGCACCACCCAAATCAGATCTCAATTATGCCTTAAAGCACATCGACGATGAAAAGTTCATCAAAGATGCCTTGGTCAAACAAGGCAAAGACCCCTATATAGATCAAGAAGTCTTCGAAAAGATCCAAGATCAAGACTTCTTGAAAGACTACTACAAAAAGACGAAGGACACCAAAGCCCTAACCAACGTCACCGACGATGCTTTTTTGAAGAAAGCTTTCACAAAAGATGGGAATGTCTTACGAGAAATCAAAGATGAAGAATTCCTGAAAGACTACTACACTAAAAATATCCCACCAAAGGGCAGCGCTAAACCTGAAAGGGAATCAGCCGCACGTAAAAGAGCGCCGACCTTGAAAAACATCAAGGACCAAGAATTTTTGCAAAAGGTCGCCAAGAAAGACCCGCACTACGAAATTCGTATGGAAGCGCTGAAGTACATCACCGACAGCGAGGCTTTAGAAAAGATTCTATTACGGGAGTCCAGCAAAACCGCCTTGATGAAGATGATCGAAAACGTCAACGACCAAGACGTTTTGATGAAGATCATCCTTAAAAGGTCGGGTGATACCGACGGCGACATCCGCAGAAAGACCTATGAGCGGTTGAATCCCGATTCGACCTTGAAGCTTTTACACGAAGGCAATAAGCCCCCAAAGCACAAAGTAAAAGAGATCGACGACAAGATCTTAAAAAAGCTGTTCTTGGATAACGCAACGCTCGCCGAGGTATACTACAGTATTTTCCGAGACGATGAACCGTACCTTTTGAAGCTTTTGAAGGCGCACGAGGGTAAAAGCGGGTATGCCATCGGCCCTACCTTGGTCAACGACATCAAGAACGAAAAAGTTCTCAAGGAAATGTTAAAAGACCCTGAGACCTTGAAAGCCTATAGTCCTTGGAGGGGTGATATCACCGACCCCGAGATCATAGAATATATCTTATTAAACAAAAAGGATTTAGGTGATGATGCGCTAGATCTTTTGACGGCGCTAGACCCTAGCGATGAGTTCATCCAAAAGCTTATGAGCGAAGCGGCTTCTCCTACCGTGAGAAAAGAAGCGGCTGCCTTCATCAAGGACAACGATTTCCTTTTGGATAAGATGTTGGCGCAACCAGGCGGGTATGGCGGGACGCCGACGAGTGGGACTTCCGCTGAAGAAGCTTATAACATCTTCAGGCAAATCTGGAACGACATCAAAGACGACCCCAAAAAGGTTGAGCGGATCGCTAAGGAATCCCGGCACAGCCAAGTCATCAAAGCGATTCTCCCCAAGATCAAAGGGAATGACGATCTACTCTATGAAGCGGCTAAGAACAACGAAGACATTAGAGTGCGGTTGATGTCTTTGATGAAAGACCGCAAGCCTATTATCAAGCTGATACCTACCTTAACCGGTTGGAACGCTTGGGGGGATATAAAAGACAAGTCTTTGATTCAAGAAAGTTTGATGACTGTCAAAGACATCGACTTTTATAAAGCGAAAGATTTATTTAACCACCTCCAAAAGTCGGATCAAAGAGTACCCTACTTAGAACTTTACTTAAAAGCCGCTTCGGACTTCGTTAAGGTGGCGGCGCTTCTCAGAGTACCTAAAGAACAAGAGATCCCCGACAAGCTTATAGATGATGATCTTTTGCTAAGGGTGGCGGAAAACAAAAAGATTCGGCTCGACAATAAAGTTAAAATTATCGAGAAGATGAAAGACAAAGAAAAGATTATGAAAATAATCCCGACTTTGGACCGTAACAACCTTAGAGATATTTCAGATAGGGAATTGATCTACGACGCCTTAATGAAAGACCCGAATGTCACTTACCAACAAGCGGGTACTTTGTTTGAGTTTCTTCACGAAGAAGATGAAGACGCCGAAGACGCAGAAGAAGCGTACATTTTCGTTCTTCGAGATTCGGACATCAAAAACCTTTACGAAAAAGCGGCTTCCCCGGAGGTTAAAGGTTATGCCGTTCTCAAGCTATCGGCTGACGAACTCCCCGAGTACAACCTTATAGAAGAGAGCTTGATCGATAGCTTTATGGTAGGGATGGGTAAAACCGACCGGCCTTACGAAGTAGATAAAAAATTAATCAAAAAGATCTACGACGCTGGGACCGACGAGCAACAAGACGCCTTACAGGGCTTTTTGGAGATGAAAGATCTGCTACCCCGGCACAAAGAAGCTATAGATAAGCCGTTTTCTAGCCCGCAAAAGAAGGGTAAGGTCTTCAAGCGGTTGGAAGACCAAGTAGAAAAGAACCCGATACATCAAGTCTTTCGTTTGTTAGTACACTTGGCGAGGTAAATGAGAATGTTGGTAATAGCTAAAAATGAAGATGATCTTTCACCCACCGTACAAAAGATGGTTGATACGAAAGAAAAGCTAGATCTCGATAAGGTGTCGGACGAATCCAAGATTCATTGGACGGACGTGAAAAAAGCGTACCCCGACATAGCTGAAAACTTGAAAGATCTTTTCAAAGGCAAGCCTTTTCTCACCGTCAAACAGCTTAAAGAGGTATTGGTAGAAGAAAAAGACGATCTGTTTTGGTTGTCGGAAGACGAATACGACTACCGCCACGGCCAAGCGCTGCTTTCAAACTTCTACGGGAAGAATCAAGAAGTCTTACAATTCAACATAGACAAAAAGGTTATCGACCAAATCAAAGATGATCCTTTGCTAGAAGACTTTTTCACTAAGTATTCCCGGTTGATGGCTTCTTCGCTCCACCCGGTCCACACCCAAACCATCGGGTGGGTAAGATACTACAAGTTTGATACGCTGTGGGTGGTGGAAGAGATCCAGTCCGATCTATTCGGCGAAAACACCCGGCTAAGGAATTTCGCTAACTCCGAAGTCAAAAGCTTCGTGGCTGATTATTCCAAAGAAGAACAAGCCAAGCTAGAAGAATTCTTCAAAGAAAACTTCACTGACTGGGACAAAAAGCTACTCAGCACCCTAATCACACAAGCCCGGAGGGAAAAGATAAAAGATATTTGGTTGTTCGACGACGACGTAAAAGCTGAAGATACCCAAGCTTCCCCGTCTAAGATCAAACATTTCTATCGTAAAATCCCCCGAGACATGGGCTTCAAACGAGACTCTTTGAATATCGACGACCGATCCTTCGGGGCTTGGCACCGGGCCATAGCCGGGTTGAAACCTAACCGTTTACTAGCCGCTTTAAAGTCTGTAGTAGGGTAATGAATTATGGATCTGATAGCCGCTTTGAAAGTTGTAGTAGCCGACCGGGAAAAGTGGGTGCGGTTGTCCAACCCTAGGCACCGGTCAAAGATCAGCCGGGAAGACGAGACGATCGCTGACGAATTAGCGGCGATCGCCACCGACACCGAAACCAAAGAAGTTCAAGGCCAAACAGTTTACCTCTTACACCGTGGGATGTCCGACCCCGAATTCGCCCAATACAAAAAAGATACCCCGGAAGAATACGGGGTGATCGAAAAAGCTACTTCCCCGGTTAAGTATCGCCGCAACAGTAGCTGGAGCACCGATATCGAGATAGCTTTCGGTTTTGCCCACGCCAATGCCGACCATTCTGAGGGGGTGTTGGTCAGCGCTTGGATCTTTGAAGATGCAATTTTGGCTAGGCTTGACAAAGAACACCACCACTATTCGGAGACTGAAA
>Ga0307378_10003370_pt1 | contig 23513 bp, 19 predicted proteins | sample UN1MG_FD_202238 | JGI IMG/M metagenome (GOLD analysis project Ga0307378, IMG submission 202238) | Soil microbial communities from Risofladan, Vaasa, Finland - UN-1 | ecosystem: Environmental > Terrestrial > Soil > Coastal area > Acid sulfate soil | place: Finland: Risofladan, Vaasa | collected...
CTGGTTCACCTGGGCGTTGATGCCGATGCCGGCGGCGTTGACCAGGGCGATCACGTCGTCGAGGGTCTCGGCCCCGGAGAGATCGACCGTGGCGCTGGCGCCGCTGCGGTCGGTGAGGTCCAGGCTGCCGAGCTCTCCCACGCCCTGTCCGCCGGCCAGGCTGCCGAGCAGCACGGTCTTCATGCCTCCGAGGACCCGATGCCCGGTGATCACGCCGTCGACCGCGTCGCCGTCGAGCCCGAGATCCGCCAGGGCCGTCGATTCGCCCAGCGACTCCACCGTGAAGGTGCCCTCGCCCTCGGTCAGATCCGTGAGGATGAGCCGGTCGCCGTCGGGGGCGATTTCGGCCTTGAGCTTGCCGGGCTCTGCGGCGTTGATCCTCTGGAGGACGTCGCCGAGCGTTATGTCCTCGTCTACCTTGCTGCTGCCGGGGATGATCGGCGAAAGGTCGATCTCGCCGGTCGTGCCGTCGCGGAGCTCGTACTCGACGTCGGCGACGATTCGGTCGGTGAACACGCCGCCCGCGTCGTTCAACAGATCGAGGTCGAGGTCCTCGGTGAGCCAGAGCACGTCCTGGCCGTCGGCCACGTCGTCGGCCACGTCGAGCCCTGCCAGACCGAGCGAGGCGGCGGTCGTGCCGCTGCCGATCTCCTGGACTCGGAGGTTCGCGACGGTCTGGCCGGTGCGGTCCTCGAGCCGGATGCGGTCGCCTTGGGCGGTGGCCGTGACGTTGATCGTCTTGGCGGCGTTGATCGCCTCCAACACGTCGTCGACGGTCTGGACGGTCGACAGGTCGATCTCGGCGCTGGCGCCGCTGCGATCGGTGATCCGGATGGCGCCTCGGTCGACGCCCTGTCCGCCGCCGAGGACGTCGAGGTCAAGGCTCTCCTCGACATGGGCCCCGAAGCGGAACGTGACTTGGCCGCCGCCGAGGGTCTCGGTGTCCGTCTCGATCCGTCCGCTGAGAAGCTGATGTTGCTGGGCCGTCCGGATAGGAGTGAACTGATAGCTCCCCGTCGCCGGTTCACCGGTGACGGTCGCATCCAGGACCGCCGGGTTACTGCTGACGACGAATCGCTGGTCGTAGGGGTCGTCCTTGCCGAGATTCATCACGGCATACTGGACGCCGAGCAGCAGCGCCGAGAGCTCCGAAATCGCGATCTGCTCGTTTTGCAGATTCTCGGTCCGGGCGATGAGCAGGTCGCGGGGCCTTGCCGCGATTTGCATCAGCTTATCGACCGTGTCCCCGATCGGGATGCCGGTGATCAGACCGATATTGGATTGGATTCGTCCCATTTCGCTCTGGAGCGCGCAATCTGAGCCGATGAAGCGGTACTACGCTGTATCTAAGGATCGGAATTCGGACGCCGGAAACTTCTCCCAATCCGCCCGCTTCAACGGCTTTACCCGATTTGCCGCGGCGGCGTGAAGGGCACAAACGTTCTTCGATGCGGACGTTCCCTGGGTGGTCGGGGCCGGCCGTCGAACCCCGTGAGGGTCTTCAAACGAAAACGGCCCGCCCTGAATTGGAGGGCGGGCCGCTGTAACTGGCGTGGTGGGATCCTAGCCTTACCGCAGCAGGGCGAGGATGCTCTGCGGGTTGCTGTTGGCGATGGCCAACACGGAGATACCCGACTGGACCAGGATCTGGGCCCGGGTTAGGTTAGCGCTTTCCGCGGCGAAGTCGGCGTCGCGGATCGAGCTTTCCGCGGCGGTCAAGGTCTCCAGGGTGTCGTTGAGCGAGTTGATATTACTTTCCAGCGTCGTCTTTTGGAACGCACCCAGTCGACCGCGAAGCGAGGCGACCTCGGAGATGATCTCGTCGACGATACTTGCTGCGGTCGTCGGGTCGGCGTCCAACGCCGCGGACTCGCCCGATCCGAGCTGATACAATCTTCCGCTCTCGCCACGCAATTGGGCCACGGCGACGCTCTGGATGCCCAGTCGGGCCTGCTGAACGCTGACCACGTCGGGACCGATTTGGAACATGGCCCCGCCGCCGGTGATCGAGAACTGGATCGTGTCGGTCGTCCCGGCGGCAATCGCAGCCGACAGGTCGAGGGTCGCCGTGTTGATCGACAGCGTGTTCCCGTCGCCGCTGGCGGCAAAGCCGTTCACCGTGGCGTCGATGTTGGTGCCGATGGCCCGGGCCGCGGTCAAGTTGGTCTCAAACGTACCGGAGATGCCTTCGCTGATCACGCTGACGGCGACGAACTTCGCCGATCCGTACTCAGACGCATCGAGCTCGAGCGTGCCGGCATTGTCCGTGGCATCTACGCCCAACGCGTCCGACACGAGGTTAATGGCCGCGGCGACCGCGCTGATCTTCGTGTACTTCTGGAAGTTGAACACTTCCACGCCCTTGGAGCCGGCCAGCTCGAAAACGACGCTGTCCTCAAGCACGCCGCCGCCGGAGTAGACGGTGTTCGCGGTCGCCCCGGCGTCGACGGAATCCTCACCGCCATCGCCGCTGATCGTGAGTCTCGCGTCGCCGTCCTCCGTATTGACCGTCGCCGTGAAGCTGGCGTTCGCGATGGCCAGGATCTTCTCCTCGATCTTGGCCAGGGTGGTGGACTCGTCGTCGTCGATGGTGATCACCAGCGTGTTGGCGTCGGGGTCGTAGACGGCCGTGGGATTGGCCGCCCCGATGGCGGTGGCCGTTGTCAGGCTGATCGCCAGGTTGTTGAAGTCGGCTCCCGCCGTATCCGCTTCGATTTGGAGCGTGGCGATTCCCATCTCGGCGGTGACGGCGATGTCGCCATTGTCGAATTCGAGCAGGCGGTCAACGGCACTGGCTTCCGCGTCCAGCAAGAGAGGGTTGTCCTCCTTGATCTTATCCACGATGTCCCCGATAGTCGGATTCGCGGTACCGCCGGCAACGAAATCGCCGGTAATCACCAGAGAGACTCCGGGCGTATAGACGGCGCTGGTCACGAGGCCGTTGTCGAGAGTGTTGTCGACGAAGCTGATCGCCACCCCGTCCGCGCTGGTTCCCAGCGAGGTGGACCTGACCTCGAAAGCGCCGCCGGTATTGGCGAGGGTGACTGTGGCCCCGGCAGCGAACGAGAGGGTGGCCTTGGCGTTGGTGTCGGCATTGATCGTCGAGCTAATCTGGGCTTTGGTGGCGGCATCCGCGATCTCGATCTCCACGTCGATCTGGTCCGCTGCTCCCAGGTTTGCCTGGTTGATCTCCAGGTCCCCGATGTTGGCAAAGTTCTGCGTTGCCGAGGTGATGAAGCCGAGGCTCCCGTTGAGCAGCTTCTTGCCTTGGAACGTGGTGGTCTGGGCGATCCGGTTGATCGCTTCCAGGGACGAATCGACCTGAAGCTGGTTCGCGGCAAGCTGCTCGTCGCTCATGGCTCCGGAGTTGGCGGCCTCGGTGACCAAGCCGCGGATGTCGTTCAGAAGAGAGCTGATTTGGCCCAAGGAGCTATCGGCCGTGGCAATCATCTGATTGGCTCGCTCGCTGTTCGAGACGGCCACTTGGACGCTAATGATATCGCTTCGCAAGGCCTCGCTTGCGATCAAGCCGGCCGGGTCGTCCTTGCCCACGTTAATCCGCAAGCCGGTGCTCAGACGCGTCAACGCTTGCTGCAACTGCATGTTCGACCGCGCGAGACTTTTCTGCGCGTTCAGAGAACTGACGTTCGTGTTAATTCGGGTCATGCCAGACACCCTTTCTCATAAAAGGACTACGTCCAAGCCTGACCGGAGTGCGGGGAGCGGAGGGTTCCGGACCAGCTTGCCTTGGTGCCGCCCCGAGGAAACGCACCTCAAACGCGGCGGGAATTCGAGTTGTTTCGTGTATCTCTCGGCTGCTTCCTGCGGGGGGGATTCGGCCCTCACTTCCATGAGCGCCGACCGCGCGGGACGATCCGGGGATCGCCCCACGGAGACGCAACTATCCGACACTATCGGCCAGTTAGTTTGCGTACTTTAGGCAATTTGGGTTCTTGTTTTCTGAAATTGCTCCCCCTGATCCATCTCGGCATCGGCAGTCCTTGGCCGAAAGAAAATGGCCCTGCAATCGGCAAACACGCCTTTGCAGGGCCTTTATGATCGGCATAACCGGTAGAAATGACGTCGGAAAGGCGCCAGGGCAATCAGCCGCTGGAAACCGGGCGCGACTCCGTGGCTTGGCCTTCGCCGAGCTGGTCGACGTCTTGGGCCTCCAGCCGGCTGGCGCGAAGGTTCTCGCGTTGGATCGCTTCGTAGACCTCGCGGCGATGGACCGGGATTTCGGTGGGGGCGTCGATGCCCAGGCGGACCTTATCGCCCCGGACGTCGACCACCGTCACGACGATGTTATCGCCAATGATGATGCTCTGGTCGCGCTGTCTGGACAGGACAAGCATCGATCGCTCCTTCCCATGCGTAATCGGCCGGACGGCCTACCGTGTTCTCTTCGCCACCATCCCCCCGGGTCGTGGAGAGAGACGTCCAGGCTGGGAGCCCGGGCGAGGCCAAGCGGCGACGATCCGGCGATTCGGACCCGTCTACGCGCTCTTTCTCAGGGCCGAAAGTGGGGTTCCCAGCTCGTGCTGTGTCGGCAGGTTTCCGTTGGCAATCACTTGCCTGGCCAGGCGCCGGCGGAGGTTGATGACGATCGGGGCCTTGAGGTTCAAGGTCAGCGAACGCTCGGTTCGGCCCACGATGACCAACACCTGTGCCGTGCGGATTTCGTCGAGCGCCAGCGGATCGAGCTCGCGCCGGGCGACTCGCATTTGGAAGTCGGGCACGAATCGCCGGGGGCTGACGACCGCCAGAGCCACGTCGGCTCGGTCGACGCTTTGCAGCCAGGCGACCGCGTCGTTCTGAGCCTCGGCCAGAAGCACCCAGTCGCGACGTTCCTCCAATCCCACCAACCCTTCGGGGAAATGGATGACGTCCTCCGGCTGGACCTCGACGGCGCCGAATCGAGTGCTGAAGATGATGTCCATCATCGTGGGCCCGCGCTTGCCAACGGAACGCAACCGTACACTCTACGTGTATCGGCCGCGAGAAATACGCCGGACCAGCAAAAAAGCCCCGATCAGAGGTAGTCCAGCAACGTCATCCGGAAGATTTCGCCGATCGACTTGTATGCCGCCTCCAGGGCGAGTTGTCGGGCGCTCAAGTTGGAGACGACTTCCACGAAGTCGACGTCGTATTCCAGCGACAACGTCTCGCGGAGCTCGACTTCTTCGGAATCGAGGCGAAGCTCGAGGACGTCCAGCCCTTGCTGGCTGGTGGCGACTCTGGCTCGCGCGAGATTCATGTCGAGCACCTTGGCGTCGAGCATTTCGACGGCTCGCTGGATTCCCCTAGGATCGTTCACTTCCAGAGCTCGTTGGAGCCTCAAGAGGGCGGTGAAAAGCCCTTCGGTCTCCATCGGGCAGGGGTCGGCGCCCGTGAGGGTTTCCGGCTGCCCGCCCGAGAGGCTCACGGATTGCCACGCGGGGTCGGCATCGGTGAGGGTCCCGAAGCCGTCCGAGCCGTCCGCGTTCGTGATAGTGAACAAGGGGTCAACGCCCAGCTCGGTGATCACGTCGTTTGCCCAGGTGACATCATTCTCAATCTTGATGTCCAAGATCTTACTGACCGGATCATAGCTGAGCACGGGCTGGTGCCCCACACCGTTCTCGTGGTGCACGTTCAGCGTGACGCCGTTGTATTCCCAGCTTTCCACATTGGCGGTGATCACCAGCTCGTTGTTGGGCCCGGACCCGTCGTCCCACAGGGCGGTGGCCTGACTTCCCGGAGTGGGTGGATCACTGGTATCTTGCCCCGCGGGGACCAAGCCGAGATCGATCGCAGCCAGGCTTCCGGGATTCCGGGTCACGGTCAACGATTGGGCGCCCGAGCTTACGTCGATCAGTTCGATTCCGTTGCCGTAGCGGGACAGTCGCGCTTCGAGCGAGCCGGGGGCGGCCGCACTGATCAGGTCCAACACGTCGCCGATCGTCTTTTGGGCGTCAAGATCGAGATCGATTTCCAGCTCCGTGCCGTCGGTCAACCGGATCGTGAAGTCGACGTCGTCCGACGTGTCCACGCCGCGGCCGTGATTGAGGTCCGCCAGTCGGGTCTCGGCGGTGAACGTTCGCAATCCCAGTTGGGTGGCCGTCGTCCCTCCGTTTTCGCCGATCGCGAAATCGACGCCGCTCAGCCGCGACCGGACGTTGATCCCCGTGGCCGTCGCGTTGATTTCGGCGAGCACGCCGGCGTCGGAGCCGTTGAGGAGGTTGAGGACGTCTTCGACGGTCTCGGCCGAAGCCAGGCTGATCGTGTAGGTATTGCCCCCGTTGACGATCTGGAGCCCGGAGTCGAGGTCGATCTCACCGCCGCTTCCGCCGGCCGTGACGGCGGCCGTTTCGCCGGGCGGGGTTTCGGTAACGTACGCGACTCCGCCACGCTGCTCGTCGAGCGGGTCGAGCCGGGCGGCAAACGGCAGCAGTCCCAGGTCGTACGCATCGTTGAAGGCGCTGACGACGTGATGGGCCTGGGTCATGCCCTCCTCGATGTGGACGACGATCGTCGGCGGGACCGCGGGGTCCTGGCTGGGGACATAGTCGATCGACTCATTTCCCGACGTCACGTCGCTCTCGAAGCGGATTTCCGCCCCGTTGAGCCAGTTTCCCTCCGCATCGGTCTGGCCGCGAACGTCCGCCTCGAGGATCAAGTCGTTGTCGGAGCCCGGGAACCGGACCACGGCGCGGGCCCGGCTGCCGAGGACGTCGTCCAAGCGCGTGGTGGCACGGACGATCGGATCGAGGTCGCCGCCGATGACCGGCTTGTTGCCCACGCCGGTCTTGGTGAGGATCCCCAGCTCGGAGGCCGTCGTTCCACCGCCTACTTCCCGAATCGAGAGGTTCCCCGCAGCGGAGTCGAGCTGGATCACCAGCCCGGTGGCCGTGATTTCCACGTCGAGGGATCTGGTTTCCGGCGGATTGGCGCGCACCAGCGCGGCCACGTCGCCGATGGTCTCGGCGGTGCTGACGTCGATGATGCTCGTGTGGGTGCCGTCGGAGACGGCGATGCTTCCCGACGTGATACCTTCGCCCCCACGGAGATCGGCGAGTCGCGTGTTGAAATGGAGCACGGGGTCGAGGTGGACGGACCCCCGCACCGATTCGGAGATCGCCCCAAACACCTCATTCCCCGTGGCGTTGCCGGCGAACAGCATGTCGACGTCGCAGTAGCTGAGCAACTGCCCGTCGTCGCCGAGATACTCGACGGCGCTGGTCCCGCTGAACCGGAACGGGGCGACCGAGGTCTCGGAGCCGGCGAAAAGGTAGCGTCCGCGAAACTTCTGGTTCCCCGTGTCCACCAGTTGCCTGACGGTCGCTTGGACCTGCTGCACCGCGGCCGTGCGCTGGTCGTCGTCGACCGTGGCGTCGTTCATCATATGGACGGCAACGCCGCGGATCTCGGCAACCTGTGCGGAGATTTGCGACAGGGCTGCGTCGGTCGCCGTGAGGTAGGACTGGGTCGTCTCCAGGTTGCCCCGGACCTGCTTCTTCTGCTCCAGCAACCGTTGCAGGCTCATCACGCGGAGCGCGGCCACGGGCTCTTCTCCGGGCAGCTCGAACTTCCGGCCCGTGCTCAATTGGCTTTCCAGCCGGAACAGCTCCCGGAGATCGTACTGCACCTGCTGCAACACCCGCTGCTGTACGAACTGGTCGCTGACCCGGGTCGTGGGGATGCCGATGATGTTGGTCATGGTTTGCGGGCGGTCTAGGGTCGAGACGTTGTATCGGTTTGGCGGTCCCGGGGTCCGGAGGGCGTCACAGGCTGACCATGATCTCGATGAGGTCTCGCACAATGGCGATGTAGCGGGCCGACGCCTGGTAGGCATACTGGTAGGTAATCAGTCGCACGGCTTCCTCGTCCAGATTCACCCCGCTGACGGATAGACTCTGCCCGCGGAGCGTTTGCTCGAATACGCGATCCCCTTCCGCACCCGCCCGCGCAAGCGCCGACCCTTGCGTGATCTCCCCCACCATGCGGTCGTAGACGAGGGACAACGACTGCCCGTACGGCGCCCTAATCGGCTGATCGAGCAGGTTGGCGAGAATCTGGGCATTGGCCGTTTCGGAGTCGTCGCTGCCTCCGGCGTCCGGCTGGTCCGGCGTGCGTCGGGCGGCGAACTTGGCCGGATCGTTCCGGACGACCCGGTTGACCTCCAGCCCGATGGCGGTGGAACCGCTGAAAAACGTGTTCAAACCCAGCGCGGCCAGGACGCCGCTGGTGTCGTTGGCGAAGTAGAACTCCACGTCGGAGGAATCGCTGGCAATCGTCAGTTCTCCGGTGGACGTGATCGCGGCGGCAATGCCGTCGACGGCGTCGAGCGACTCGGCCAGGTCATCCAGCGTCGTGTCGTCGCCCAGATGGTTCAGATCGACGAAGACGTCCGTCGTCCGGGAAATCCCCGTTCTCTTGTTGTGCACCTGCACCTGGAAGGATCCGTTGACGGGGGTGAAGTCCAGCCCGGCTTCGTCGAGCGGCAGATCGCCGTCGTCGACGAAGGAGACGCTGGTCAGTTCCTGGTACCCGTTGAGTCCTTGGCCGCCGCTGAAGACCTTGTTGAACTCGAACGCCAGCGTGCCGGCGAAGTAGTCCAGCCGATCGAGGAAACCGCCCAACACGTCGTCGCGGGCCGCGACCAGCCCGTGCAGCTCGCCACCGCTGATCTCCAGCGGGGAATCCGTTTCGGCCAGATGGACGTTGGACACGGTGGTCCCGCGATCGGCGTCCTGGGCAATCGCGACCTCGCGTCGCGCCCCTTCAAACACGAGGAAGGACCCGCCGGCGTAGACCGCCAGCCCGCCGGACGGCTGCTCCCGTACCCGGACGTCGACCAGCTCGGCGAGCTCTTCCAGGGCCGTCATCCGCTGGTCGCGGAGTCCGACCGCATCGCTGTTCGAGATGCTGCCTCCTTCCGCCTCCGCAATCCGAATGTTCAGGACCCGGATTTCCTCGGTCAACTGGTTGATCCGCTCGGCGATGTTTTCCACACGAGAATTCAAGTCGCTGCGAAGGTCCCCGACGAGTCCTGCCAGCCGGTTGATGCTGGACGCCAGGGAGACGCCGTTCAAGACGGCCATCTGGCGAACCGAGACGCTTTCGGGCTGATTGAGGATCTCCGAGATACTGGAGAAGAAGTCGGTCAACGACGTGCTCAAGTCGGTATCGGTCAATTCGTTGACCAGACCCTCCAACTGGATGTACGTTTCTTCCTGCGTTTCGCTGTTGGCCCGGTCGCTGACCGACCCGCGGAGGCGCTCTTCCAGAAAGCGGTCGATCTTCTGGAAGACGGCGTCGATCCGGACGCCCGTCCCCAGCAACACGCCGCCGTACTTCTGCGACGGCCCCGGCGTGAGCAGGACTTCCTCGCGGATGTAGCCTGGCGTGTTGGCGTTGGCGATGTTCTGACCGACCACCTGGATGGCGATCTGGGCCGCCCTCAACGAGTTGGTCGCCAACTGGATGGATCCGAACAGCGACATAACCGCATTCTTTGCAGTTGTTCTATTTTCTCAATATTCGCTAAGCCGCCCGGTCTACGAGGGCCCCACGGGCGTCGGCCGACTCCTCCTTTCCATATGTCGGCTGCATCCGTCCGCCGGTCGCGATAATCTCTAACATCTGCGAAAGATGTATCAGCGTCCGCTGGACCAACACCCAATTGGTCAGGCTGTGGTGCCGCAGGAGTCGGGTTCGCCCGGTCGCCTCGTTGAGCTGATCGGTCAACTCCTTCTTCTCCCCGTCCGGCAAGGCGGCGGCAAGCGATCGAATGCTCTCCGACGGCAGTCCTTCCCGGCCCGCCCGCTCGAGCAGCTTCGCCCGACGCTCGAGGCACCCTTGGAGCCTCTCGATCAGGCCCTGTTCGCGCCGGGTGACCTCCGCCAGACCGTCGACGTCGGCAGCCACCAGCAACTCTCGCTTCTGGGTGAGGATTTCCAGCGATTCGTCCTGAACGGCCGACAGCTCGGTCAAGAAGCTGGCCAGTTCCGACTCCCAAGCAGTTTCCATGGGGGTTGCCTTCTGGGTTGAAAAATCGGCAACCGTCTAGCCAAACGAAGTGACTCCAGGTGAAATGGGGGGAAGGAAGAAAGGGGGAGAACGGAAAAGGCAGACTGATGTGATTATCGCCTCGTCCAGCTCTGCAATTGCTCGCTTTCCCTTTCCCCTCTTTCCCGTTTTCCCTCTTCTTACACCTCGTTTCAGATGGCTAAACAGTCACAAAGAATCAGTGGGAATCCGACGTGTCTTGCGGCTGAGGACTTGTCCCCCCATCACTGTCGCCCCAGCGCGAACAACTCCAGCATCGGCTCGCTGAGCTTGTCGCCGCTTGTCTCGGCGATCTTCTCGGCCAGGACCTGGTCGAGCTGCTGCTGGAAGATCTCTTCGGCGCGGCCGCCGTGGAAATAGGCGGGCTTGCCGACGGTCTTTCGCATGGCGCTCAGCAGTTGCCCGAACAGCGTCTGCCCGACGAACGACTGGAACGCCTCGCGGAGTTTCCCGCTATCGCCCTCGTTGGCCGAAGGTGGCTTGGGCCCCGCGGGCTGCATCCGTGCGGGATGCACCGCGGCGGGCGTCGATAGGTTCACGTTCATCCGAGCCTTCCTCCGATGCGAGGGCGTCTCGTCCGGGGGCTGCCCGGCGGACGAGGTACACCTACTCGATGATCAGTTGGGCGTAGAGCCTTCCGTTGCGGTGCAAGGCCTTGAGGATCTCGATTTTGTCTTCCGGCGGGACGCGAACGGCCTCCAGCGCCGCCAGCAGGGCCTTGAGCTTCGGGTTGTCGTCCGACTGGGAATCGACCGGCACGAACTGGCCGGCGGCGCCGGCGCCGCCCGCCTCGACCACGATGTTCTTATGCGTGACCAGGACCGGCCCGATCTCCACGTCGCCGTCGATGACGATGGTCCCGGTGCGCTCGTGGATGACCACGCGGGGGCCCATCTCCAGCTCGATCATCTCCAAGGTGAGGACCTCCGAGACGAACTGCACCAGGTGCTCGCGGTACTCCGGCGGGACGGTGACCTCGATATGGATCTGGTCGATCGCCTTGGCCAAAGGCCCGTCGCCGCTCTGAAAGGCCAACCGGCTGTTGATCAAATCGGCGATCTCCTGGGTGACCTGGAAACCTGCGAAATCCCGGTCGACAACCAGGGTAATACTCCCATCCTCCGAGAAGGGGTTGGAGAAGTCTTCCATGAGCTGACATCCGCGATGGACGCGTCCGGCGGTGGCGAGCTCCTCGCCGTCCACCGTGATGGCCCCCTCCGCAAGCGCGAACACCATGGGGTTTTGCTGGGGGACGGGTCCGGTCAGCGGCGTGGAGAAGAGCCGCCCGCCCGCCAGGCTCTTGGCGGAGATCGCGCTGAGCTTGCAGTCGAGTCGGTCCCCCCGGCGGGCGCCGGCGGCGGGGACCGTCGCGGTGACGATCACCAGGGCGACGTTCTTGGCGTCCTTCAGCTCGGCGGCCCCATCGGCGCCCAGCGGGACGCCCAACAACTGCATCATCGTGGCCAGGCTGCGGATCGTGGGCAGGGAGCCGCCCCCGTCGCCGGTCCCGTTGAGCCCGGTGACGATTCCCAAGCCGTGCAGCGTGATCTCCTCCTGCCCTTTCACCCGGCAGATGTTCCTCAGCGTTGCGCGTCCTTGGGCGGGCGTGCTCAGCATCGAGGAGAGGAAGACCCCGGCCACCAAGAGTTCGACGACGTGCCTCGATTTCATCGGAGAGGATACCCTTTGTTCGAGCTTCGTTTTCCGCAGGACTTGAGGCGGTTGCCAGTGTTGGGGAGCGGTGCACCTCAGAGAACCGGTCAGATCGGCGAGAATCGGTCGAGAAACCGCATGAAGAACCCCCGCCGATAGCCGTCGCGCACGTGCCCCGACTCACGCTTGATGATCCTCAGCTCGGCCACGTTCTCGCTGAGCACCGTGTTGTTGGGGAGCAAGTCCTCGGGCCGAACCGTGCCCATCAGCCACATCTCCCACGATTCGTCGTTGTTCTGGATTTGGCGGCGGCCCTCGAGGAGCAGCGTCCCGTTGGGCCGGATATCGACCACGCGGCAGGCGATGCGGAACTTGATGCTTTCCCGCGTCTCCAGCTCCGACTCCGCCCGGTACTTGCTCTGCATCTCGCCGCTGATGCCGGGCTCCCCTTCGCTTTGCGGGTCGGGGCGGACGGCCAGCCCGTCGAGCCCGATCCAGTCTTTGAGCACGAAGGTGCCGTCGGCCTTCTTGCGGCGGTCCATCTCCCCTTCGCTGATCACCTGCGTCTTCTCGTCGACCAGAACCACGATCAGGTCGTTGAGTCTCAGCTCCCTGGGCTCCTCGGGCGGTTGGAAGTGCCAGGACGCTTCGGACAGCATCATCGGACGAGATCGGGAGCGACTGCCACCGGGCGGCGAGCTGGGAGCGGTCGCGTCGGCCGCCATCCCGACCACCAGCAGCAGGGCGATGACCAGGGACCGGCGGGCGGTCCTGAGCCAATGGCGGTTCATCTGCTATGACCTCTCGCTTTGGAGTTTACGGTTCACGGTTCAGGGTTCGGGGTTCAGGAACTCAAGGTGCAGAACTCGGGGATCGGGGTCGGGAGGGGGCGCAGATCCGTGGAGAGCGGCCGCCCCTATTCGATCGGCCTGAGCGGGCCGGGCGTACACCTCGACCTCCTGGATGCCGCTGACGCAAGCGAAATAGGTGGCCCGGTCGAGCAAGGACTCCACCTGGATCAGGTCGCCCAGGCTGCCCTCCTCGCGGGCCTTCGCCGTGCTTCGGACGCGGATGCCGGCGCTTCGGGCGTAGACGGTGATCACTTCCCCTCGACGGACCAGGAGCGGCTCTTGGATCGAGCCGCGGTCGACGACCTTGTCTTTGGGGAGGGCGCGCGTCGTCTGTCTGTCGACGACCTCGTCGATCGAGTGGAAGCCGGCTTCGATCGCCCCGCCCGGCTCCAACCGGACGTCGGTCGCGCGGATGATCGCATCTCGGGGAAGCGATCTGACGGCAACGACCCGTTGCGAGACGAGCGTGACCTCCGCGTCGACGTCGAACCGCACCGGACCGTCGGGCGAGAGGACGGTTACCTCGAAGCGCTGCATCCCCAGCCAGGGAGGCACCCCGCCGTCGACCGAGATCTCATTCTCCGAAGAGGCGACCCATCGGGCCTGGGGGGCGCTCAGCTTCACGTCGACGGTCCAGGGCTCGGCGACGGAGACGTACGCTTGGAGATATCGCATCACGGCTTCCGAGACCCGTCGTTGCACCTTCTCGACCGCCGAGGCCGGCAGGGCCTCGCCCTCGGCCGTTCCAGGCTCCTCGTCGGCGCGAAGGACTGCGACTTGACTGGCCCCGGAAATCGGGTGCTCCAAGAGATCGACGCCCCGCGCGAGGAGCAGGTCCTGGAGTTGGCGCACTTGCAGGAATCGCTTCGTCCCGGACGGAGGCGTGGGAAACAGCTCCACCGCCGCCAGGACCTCGGCTTCCGCGGAATCGGCGGCAAGCACGTCGGCCACGTCGCCCAGGGTGACCACCGGGCCGGAACACCGGCATTCGGGGCGGAGCTGCAATTCGGCGGCACGGGCCGCGGCCGGCCCGAAAAGCGCGATCCCGATGGCCGCCAGGGTGATTGCGTAAGTGCGCGCGGATGATGTGAGTGGCATTTCCATCGGACTCTGACGAGTTGGTGAGCTTGCGACGCTCATTTCCGTTGACCGGACAAAGAGTGACGTGCGGAAGGTCGTCTCGTGCGAAGCCGCAAGCGGCCGATCCACGGCTCCCCTTTGCTCCCTCTCGCAGCGCTCTTCTGACTCCCCACTCCCCACACCCCACCCATTACTCCCCACTCCCCACTCCTTACATCCGCCTCAGGTTCGCGACGAGCTGCATGAGCTCGTCGCCGGCCTGCACGGCCTGCGAGTTGAGCTCGAACGCCCGTTGGGTCGTGATCAGATCGATCAGCTCGCGGACCGGCTCGACGTTGGAGGCTTCGAGCACGGCTTGTCGGAGCACTCCGATGCCGTTCTCGCCGGGGGGCCCCGCGGTGGGCGCGCCCGAGGCGTCGGTCTCGGCGTAGAGGTTTTCGCCTAGCTTGAGGAGGCCTTCGGGATTGATGAACGTGACCAGCTCGATGTTGCCGACCTGAGACAAGTTCGTCGTGCCCGGCTGGCGGACGGCCACCACGCCCTGGGCACTGATGGAGATGGCCGTGGCGTCGGGCGGGATGTCGATCGACGGGTCCAGAAGCCGTCCGGTGCTGGCGGAGCCGATGACCATGCTCCCGTCCGCATTCACGGAAAAGTTGCCCGCCCGCGTGTAGACCGTGTCGCCGGTGGGATCGGTCACCTTGAAGAATCCGCGCCCCTCGATGGCCACGTCGAGCTCTCTTCCGGTCTGCTGGAAGGCCCCTTGGCGGAACTCCGTCTGGACGCTGGAGACCTTGGAGCCCATCCCGATCGAGGTCCCGGTGGCCGTGAACTGCCCTGCGCTATCCTCCGCGCCGGGCATCTTCTCATGGCGGTAGAAGAGGTCCTCGAAGTTGGCTCGTCCCCGCTTGAAGGCGGTCGTCTCGACGTTGGCCAGGTTGTTGGCGATCACGTCGAGCTTCGTCTCCATGGCCGCCATGCCGGTCGCGGCCGAGTACAGCGTCTGAACGCTCATTTACGCACTCCTCATCAACCGATTCACCAGCCCGGAGAGCATCTCGTCCTGGGCTTGCATCATGTTCAGATTGGCTTCCACCGCGCGGGACGCCTCGATCAGCTCGATCATCTCCGTGGTCGGCTGCACGCCGGACATCTCCAGGTAGCCGCCCAGCACGCTCCGATCCCCTGGGGCGACCGGCAGCGGGTCGGCCAGCGGCTTGAACACGTTCTCGCCCATCCGGACCAGGTCGCCGAGCGACGCGGGCCGGACGACGGCCAGACTCTGCGCCGTGCCGGCCTGGCGGATCGCCCCGGAGGTGGTCAGCTCCCAAGGGCCGCCCTCCGGATCGAGGACGACCGGGGTGCCGGCGTCGGTCAACACGGCGAACTCCTGCCCTCCGTACTGGGTGACCAGCTCGCCCCGGGCGTTGAGCAGGAAGTTGCCCGCCCGCGTCAAAAACGTCTCCCCCTCCTTCCCCACAAGGAAGAAGCCCTCGCCTTGGATGGCCATGTCGGTGGGCACGCTGGTCCGCTTCAGCGGGCCGGGCGCAAAGTCGGTCTTCGTCTCCTGGACGAGCACGCCGCCGCCCACGTCGTTGATCGAGCCGGAGCCGGGGTAGTCTTCCCCGCGCTCGGTCTCTTCGGCGTAGCGGGCCTGAAACACGGCCAGCTCGCGCTTGAAGCCGGCCGTGTCGACGTTGGCCAGGTTATGGGCGATGACCTCCAGGCGAGTCGCCTGCGCATGGGCCCCCTCGGCCGAAAGGTACAGACCGTAAGGCATGACCGCCTCGCGTCGATTCCGCGAACGCGCACCCCCTGCTCCCTGCCGCCTGCTGCGGCACTTCCGCGGCCGTTCCTTATGCAAGCCGCGTGCCAGACCGAACGCCGAGGCGAGAGAAGCCGACCGGCCGGCCGGACAACTACTGAACGGGAAAGGACTTACGGTCGCACGCGGCGAGGCGAGGGTTCATCGAGGCAACCCCCTGCGTCGCTTCGCAGGATCTGCGATTCCTGCCGAAGCGGGCGCAGAAGCGGCCGGCCACGCGGCGGGCCGCTCATCCTAAACCCCCGTTGGCGAGAGCAGAGAATTCCCGATCGGGAATGCCCAGGATTCGTCCTGACACGTTCATTCTTCCCGTTCGGGAAGAAAGCTTCAATCCGCAGACGTCTGATTGACCATAGATACACGACGAATCAGACCTCGGCGGGACAGTGCTTCATTCCCGATCGGGAAGACAGACTGCCTGAGGGCGAGAGGACAGGAAAGCCTGGCCCTGTCGATCACGTAGATGTACGGCACTGACAGCATCCTCACGGAGGGTTCAAGCTACTCCCGACCTAGACACTCCCGATCGGGAAGATGTCTTCCTTGACAAGCCCGGTGGAGCGAGATACGATTCGTTGTATTCCCGATCGGTAATACTCCCGATCGGGAATCCTGTGTGGCGCAATTCCCGATCGGGAAAGGTCTCCCCGTGAAGAACGCGATCGAAGAAAGTCCCCAGACCGTCGGATCTTTCGTACGAGAACGGCGGCAAGCCAACAACCTCACACAGCAAGAACTTGCAGAGTTGGCTGGCGTCGGGACTCGGCTCGTTTCGGAACTGGAGCGAGGAAAACCAACGCTACGCATGGACGCGGTGAACAAGGTGCTTCGGGTTTTCGGTCAGATGCTTGGTCGTGTCGAGATCCCAAGAGATGAGCGTGACTGATGAAGACTAGAATTGGACGAGTCCTGCTTTGCGGGCAGCCGGTCGGCGTCATCCAAGAAGCCGATGACACGATCAGCTTCACATACTCGTCAGAATGGCTGGCCCGCAAACACGCCGTCCCCGTCTCACTCACCTTGCCTCTTCGCTCCGAGCCGTACGTGAGTCAAGGGCTGCATCCGTTTTTCGAGAACCTCTTGCCCGAAGGATGGCTACTGGAAGTGTCGTCCAAGAAGCTGAGGATCTCCAAGGACGACCCGTTTGGCTTACTGCTTGCAACATGCGGCGACTGCGTTGGGGCAGTTGAAATCGAACCGCTCGAATCTGAGACCAACCAGCGATGACTTCATGCGCAATCTGCCTTGGTAATCTCCCCGGCGACGAGGAGTACCACCCTGACTGCATTGAGTCCCTTTTCGGAACCACGACACTCCCCAGACTCGACGTCGAATTGTCAAAGCTGTACAGCCTTGCCGCCAGCCGGATGGCGGGAAAGATGTCCATCTCGGGAGTCCAGGCGAAGGTCTCTCTCGCGCTCTCATCAGACAAAAGCGCCCTTGAAGTGGCCGCCGCGGGAGGACGGTACATCCTTAAACCCGAAACGTCGCAATTCCCGTCGGTCCCGCAGAACGAACATCTCTCGATGCGGATGGCACGGCTCGTCTCAATCGAAGTGCCCCCATTCGGCCTGATTCGACTCAAGGATGGAACGACAGCGTACGTCATCAAGCGGTTCGACCGGTTGGATGACGGGACAAAGCTTCAGGTGGAGGACTTCTGCCAGTTGGCGGAGAAGCGGCTCAGAGACAAGTACGATGGCTCCGCTGAACTCTGCGTGAAAACACTTCGAAAATATGCAACGGAACCTTTGATCGAGATTCGGAAACTCTATCGCCTCATCCTGTTTTCCTGGTGGATGGCGAACGGTGACATGCACCTGAAGAACTTCTCGCTGATCACGACGACGGATGGCATTCGCCGCTTGTCACCGGCCTACGACCTTGTCTGTACCAGACTGGTCATCGGAGATGATACTCTCGCCATGCCGATTGGAGGGCGAGACAAGAGCTTCACACGGGGAAGCTGGCTTCGTTTTGCAGAGTATTGCCAGATTCCCGAAAGAGCGGCAAAGCGTCTGATTTCCGATCAAATTGAAGCTCTCGAACCAGCTTTGCGTCTCATCTCGTCGTCGTTTCTCCCCGATCAGATGCAGGAAGAGTACGAAGGGTTTCTTCGGGAGAACACATCCGTGTTGACCGGCTAGCAAAGAAAAACAGGTGTCAGCATCGAGTGGAAGTGCCGTCGATCCGCCTGACCACAACATCGCGTGTCCGCCGGCAGTTCTGGCACTCCCAGTCAGTCCTGACCGCTTTTCGCGACTCCACTTGCTTCGCGCGCGGCGCGAATCAGCTCCGCAGCGCCTTGGGCCGCCAGCTCTCCGGCGACGCGGTCGCCAAGCTCGGTGGGCTCGCTGAGCGGGCCGGTGAGCGTGGTTTCGATCTTCCGCGTGCCGTCGGGATGAAGGACCCGGCCGGTCAGCTCGAGCACGTCGCCCTCCGGTCGGCCCCACGCGGCGATGGGTGCCAGGCAACCTCCCTCCAAGGCGGCGAGCATCGCCCGCTCGGCCAGGACGGCCGCATGGGTGGGCCCGTGGTCGAGCTGCCCGACGACGGCCCGGGTCGCCTCGTCGTCACGCCGCGTTTCCAGGCCCAAGGCCCCTTGTCCGACCGCCGGCAGGACGATCGCCGGGGGCAAGACCTGGGTGATCCGCTCGGCCAGCCCCAAGCGCCGCAACCCCGCCTCGGCCAGCACCACCGCGTCGTAGTCGCCCGTGTCGAGCTTTCGCAGCCGGGTGTCGACGTTGCCGCGGACGTCCCGGATCCGCAGGTCGGGCCGCACGTGGAGAATCTGAGCCCGGCGACGCAGGCTCCCCGTCCCTACCACGGCGTCCTCGGGCAGCTCGTCCAGCGTGGCATGCTCCCGACCGACGAGCACGTCGCCCGCCGGGCCCCGCTTGGGCACCGCCGCCAGCGAGAGGCCGTCGACCGGCTGGGTGGGCAGGTCTTTCAAGCTGTGCACGGCCAGATCGATTCGGTCGTCCAGCAGGGCCTGCTGGATCTCCTTGGTAAACACGCCCTGGCCGCCAATCGCCGCCACGGACCCCCGCTGCTCCCGATCGCCCTGGGTGGTCACGGGGACCGGCACGACCTCGACGCCAAGCTCCTCCAGGCGCGCGGCCACCCAATCGGCCTGCCATCGGGCCAGGGCGCTTGCCCGCGTACCAAGGCGAAGACTTCTGGGTGAGGGCATGAAGGGAGCGTGACGTGGTAAGGGAGCGGGCAGGGGCCAAAATCAAGTATCGCCGGAGGGGGATTCCGGGGCGTCGCTCGCGGCAATGAGCTGGGGCGAGGTCTTGGTGGCCGACTGCATCCGGCTCATCTGGTCGGCCGGGACGACCACGCCGCAACTGACGATGAACTGAATCGCCTGGTCGATCGTGATGTCCAGGTCGATCGTCTCGCTCTTCTTCACGGTGACCGTGAATCCGGTCATCGGCATCGGCGACGTGGGGATCAGCACCGAAAGCACTTCCTCTCCGGCCCGCTCCTCGACCGCCTTCAAGCTCGACCCGGTGACCAGGGCCAGGCACCAGATTCCCCTGCGGGGCCACTCCACGGCCACCACGCGCGAGTAGTCGATTTCCCGGTTGGCGAAGATGAAGTCGCTGACCTGCTTGACCGAAGAATAGACGTTGCGAACCAGGGGAAGGCGATTGATCCCGCGTTCGAAGGTGCCCCAGAAGAACCTGCCCACCGCGCCCGCCATGAACTTGCCCAACAGATACAACACCAGGATGAAGCCGCACAGGAAGTAGGGGATCACGTGGTAGGGCTGCAAATACCTCAGCTCGACGTACTTCCGATAGATCTCCTTTGCGGAAGTGGGCATCGACTCGACCCGTTTGTGGTCCCGCACGAAATCATAAGCTGCCCTGGGAACGTACTTCTTCTTCCCGTTGCTGACCTCGATGAAGAGATCGCGCTCCGAGGCACTCAATTCGCCCTGGGTCCGGACGTCGGCGATGGACCAGACGATGACGTCCCGTACCAGGCCCGTCAGCGGTTCGAGCACGTAGACGTTGATCGTGCCCGCGATCCAGAGGAAGATCACGATCGTCAGAAGCGGTGGCATGACCACCGTGAGGCCGCGGATCACGGCCGTCCGAATGGGGCCCGGCGGTGGCCGGACCCCGGCAAGTTGGGTCTTTCTCGCAGTCATACCGACTACCGCTCTACTCCTCTTTTCCGTAACATACCTCGGCTAACATTCGTTCTTTTCGTTAGCCCGCATTATTCACGAACGCTGTAGCACAGGCTTCCAGCCTGTGAAATTGGCAGCACAGGCAAGATGCCTGTGCTACGAGTCGACCGTATGAATAATCCGGGTTAACCTGCGTCGGGCAAGCCCCCCGGCATGAGGGGGCAGCCTCTGCTGTCTACGAGTGGCGACCTCCAGTGCCTCGGGCGAGCACGACCGCCGCGACCCGCGAGACCCCGGCCCGCTTCAGCACTTTGGCCACTTCGCTCGCCGTGGCACCGGTCGTCAGGATGTCGTCGACCAGGACCACGCGAAGGCCATCCCAATCATATCCCGCACGGACCCGAAAGGCGCCGCGGACGTTGGCGAATCTCTCTCTCGGTTTCAACCTCGCTTGTGGCAACGTGTTACGACAACGGACTATCATCCCCCGCGCCAACCGCACACGCAAGTGCCGGGCCAGATTCTCGGCCAGGATCTCCGCGCTGTTGGTGCCTCGGGCCAGCCGTCGCGTCCAGAACATGGGGACGGGCGCGACCAGATCCGGGCGGAACGCGGCCACGTCTCTACCCCGGCGGAGGTATAGCAACCGGCCCATCGCCACGGAAAGCGCGTCCCCGGCGGGATGCTTCATCCTCAACACGGCCTCGCCCAGCTCGCTTCGATACGGCCCCAACGAGACCGCCGAGTCGAACTTCAGCCGCGCCCCGTCGCACATCTCGCACCACCGGGGCGCCGGCTGGTCGGGTGACACTGGGCCGCCGCAACGCCAACAACACGCCCAATCCTCGGGGGCCAGCAAGCCCCGACACGGACTGCAAAGCAGCAAGCCGTCCTCGGCGGAGGACAGCTCGGCGTCGCAATAGCCGCATCGAGGTGGAAACAGGAGGTCCAAGCCGCCATCGCGCCAGTGCCCTGCCCAGCGCGATATCCGATTCGCCACCGAGGACATCCAACCGGTTCGGGAGGTCCTGGTCACCATGATTTGCCCCGCGTTTCGCCACTCGACGCATGCCGGACTCACCCGCCATCATAACGGCTTCACGCCCCCATGGGCAGCATCGTCTTTCGCCTCTGCGCGCAGCCCGGCCGACGCCTTCGGCCATGGTCCCGGCGTTTGGTGCGCTGGGCACGGATCTTGACTCGGACCGCCGAAGTGCCCTATGCTGCCGCCGCAAAACCCGTGGCAGCCAACCCGGAGCCTGCGAAGATCCATGCCTTTGGAGAACGGTCTGAGCCGGCGAGCCCACTGGGCGGGCGGGGAGCCGATCGCCAACCTGTTGATGGCCAAGGCGCTGGCCCACCCCGAGCTGGTCTCGCTGGCTGCCGCATTCGTCGATCACCAGACGTTGCCCGTCGAGGCCACGGCCCAAGCCCTGGACCGGATCTGGTCGGACCCCCGGAAAGCCCGAACCGCCCTCCAGTACGGAACCACGATCGGCTACCTGCCCCTGCGCGAAGCACTGCTCGACCGGATGCTCGAGGCCGACGGCCGCACCGCCGCGCAAGCCAAGCTGGCGGTCGAGCAGGTCGTCGTGACCGCCGGGAGCAACCAGTTGCTCTATCTTGTGGGGGATAGCCTGCTGGACCCGGGCGACGTGGTCATCTGTGGGGCACCCAGCTACTTCGTTATTTTGGGGACCCTGGGAAATCTGGGGGCACGGGCCGTGGGGGTCGAGATCGACGAGCACGGGCCGATCCCCGAGGCCATCGACGACGCGTTGGCCCGACTCGATGCGGCCGGAGACCTCGCCCGCGTCAAGCTGATCTACGTCTGCACCTACTACGACAACCCCAGCGGCGTGACGGTCCCGTTGGAGCGTCGGGCGGCCCTGGTCGAGTTGGCGCATCGCTGGTCCCGGGCGGGCCGGATCCACTTGATCGAAGACTCGGCCTACCGGGAGCTCCGCTACTACGGGGACGACGTTCCCAGCCTGCGGTCGCTGGACGCCGAGGGGGATACGGTGATCCAAGTGGGGAGCTTCTCGAAGACGTTCTCGCCGGGGGTCCGCGTCGGTTGGGGCATGTTGCCCCCGGGGCTCGTCGAGCCGGTCGCCAGCGCGAAGGGGAACCTCGACTTCGGCTCCCCGAGCCTCAACCAGGTGCTCATGGCCACGGTGCTGGAGATGGGGCTTTTTGATCCCCACGTGGAGAAGCTCCGCACGCTCTACCGCGGGAAGATCGACGCCACGTTGGAGGCCGCCGACGAGTTCCTCGCCCCGATCGGCCGCGTGGAGTGGGTTCGCCCGACCGGCGGGCACTACGTCTGGCTCCGCCTGCCGGAAGGGATCGACACGGGCGTGGACGGCCCGTTGTTCGACCTGGCGGCGGACGAGGGCGTTCTCTACGTGCCCGGCGAGTTCTGCTATCCCCGGGAAGGAGAGCCGGCGCCGAACAACATGCTCCGATTGAGTTTCGCCTTCCCGTCGTGCGAGAACGTCCGCAAGGGGGTTGAGGCCCTCGGCCGCGCAATCCGTCAGGTGACGTGATGAGGATCATCGATCGCTACCTGCTGCGTCAGTTCCTTTGGACGTTCGTGATCTGTTACGTGAGCCTGACCGGGCTCTACATCGTGCTCGACGCGTTCACCAACCTGGAAGAGTTCCTCCGCTATGCCCACAAGGGGGGCGGGGTGCTGGCCATAATGGGTTCGCACTATAGTTACCGCGGGATTTGGTTTTTCGACAAGTTTGCCGGGCTCTTGACGCTGATTGCGGCCATGTTCACCGTCACCTGGATCCAACGCCACAACGAAATGACCGCGTTGATGTCGGCCGGCGTTTCGCGGATTCGGGTGGTGGCGCCGGTGATCGGCGCGGCGATCGCGATCGCGATTCTGGCGGCCGCCAACCGCGAGCTCGTGATTCCCAGGTTGCGCGAACAACTGACCCGGCAGCCCAAAGACCTGGTCGGCGAGGTCGCCCAGAAGCTCCAGTCGCAATCCGACAACCGGACCAGGATTCTCTTCCGGGGCAAGGCGACGTTCGCGGACAACCAGCGGATCGAAGAGCCCGATTTCCTCCTTCCCACCTCGCTGAGCGACTACGGGAGGCTGCTGGTGGCAGAAAACGCCTTCTATAAGCCGCCCGAGAAAAATCGCCCCGGCGGATACCTTCTCGACAAGGTGAAGAAACCCAAACATCTCGACACCCAGCCCTCGCTGGTGCTCCACGGAGAGCCGGTCATCATCACCCCGCACGATGCCCCCGACTGGCTTCGCCCGGACCAGTGCTTCGTCGCCAGTGACGTCCGCTTCGAACAGCTCACCAGCGCGGAAGCGTGGCGGCAATACTCGTCGACGGCCGACCTGATTGCCGGGTTGCACAATCCCAGCCTCGGCTACCGCGCCGAGGCCCGCGTGGCCGTCCACAGCCGATTCGTGCAGCCGTTTCTCGACGTCACCCTGCTCTTTCTGGGGTTGCCCCTGGTATTGAGACGCGGCGACCGGAACGTGTTCATCGCGATCGGGATCGCGGCGGTCGTGGTCGCCGTGTTCATGCTCGTGGTGATGGCGTCGCACTATCTCGGCTCGACCTCCTCCTTGAGCCCGGCCTTTGCCGCCTGGGCACCGCTGATGCTCTTCGTGCCGGCGGCCGCGGCGATGTCCGAATGGATCTGGCAATGAGCGGCGCGGCCGTCTCGTTTGGGATCGGCCGAAAAACAACTTCCCGACTTCCGTAGCAGGCACACGCCGTGTGCCGTCCGCCGGCTACGGCACGCGGCGTGTGGGCTGCTCAAAACGGCCGTCAATCACTCGCCACATTGTGTCCCGTTTGTGTTCCATCCCCGTACGCCGAAGGCGTTCAACAACACAGCCCAGCGTTGCGAAGCTACCCTGGGTCCCGGTTCCGAC
>Ga0307378_10003371_pt1 | contig 23505 bp, 25 predicted proteins | sample UN1MG_FD_202238 | JGI IMG/M metagenome (GOLD analysis project Ga0307378, IMG submission 202238) | Soil microbial communities from Risofladan, Vaasa, Finland - UN-1 | ecosystem: Environmental > Terrestrial > Soil > Coastal area > Acid sulfate soil | place: Finland: Risofladan, Vaasa | collected...
GTTCGTTGGCCGCGCGAGCCATCATTCTGTAGGCACGTTTGTATTTATGAATTGCGCCTTCATAACACTCAGCTTTTTTGCTACACATGCAGTTAGAACCAAGACTATGGGCCTTGGCTCCCACTTTATTCCACCACTCGTGAAAGATGTTCACATGGTGGCGCTCGTGTTCATATGAAGTGTTACCTGATTCATCTGGGTCATCGTGGTCACCTGAAACGTACCACCATCCAATGTCGGCCCCACAATCTGTGACTTCAACACGCCAACAGCCTTTACATTCGTCAGCGTCGATGACCTGAGTTGATACAGCCCATTCGTTAACCCAAGTTTGCCCAAATATAAGGTCGTCACCTCTGATATCAGGCAATACTCTTTCTTCGACATCAAATAAAAAATCAAATGTGCAAGGCGCTCCAACATTTCCAAACGCATCAAAATTAGCTGTCGGATTGCTCTTTACATACTGATATAGGCTCAGGCCGTCTTTGTACTGGCTGGTTATGTCGAATATATTCGGCGGCTGGGGGTTTGGCGTGATGCCGAGGGGGTCATGGGTGAGCCATCTGCCGGAGTAGGGGTCGTAATATCTGTTGCGGTTATATTGGATTTTCAAAGAGCCGCCATCCAGTATATCCAGCCTCCTGCCCGTGAACAAGTACTGATTATCATAATCGCTTTTTGCTTATGTTTTTTTTGAGAGGTCCAGCCAATCGATGCCGACTTTTTTCAGCGCATAGCCTACTTCATTCAGGTAGTTGCCGTATGAAGCCATCCAGTGAAAGCCTCTTGTTTCGGCGTTTAGTTTGTCGCAATCGCCGTTAATTTTGACGTCAATCTGTGAGCGGCAGATATCGAGGAAGGGATTGTCGATGATTTCGGCTTCGAAACCGAGCCAGCGTTTGTTGTCGAAGTCGGGGTCTATGACGGTGATTTTCTGTCCGAGTTTCATATTGACCTTAGGGGCAGCGCCATAGTCGGACTCGAAATGCGAGAGTATTCTCGTCGGCTCGTAATTTTTGCCGTCCATTTTTGTCGGTGCGGAGCAGTGTGCGAGTGTGACAATTCCATCGTGGGGATAAGTGGGGTCGTTCAGGAAGACGGGCAGGGAGGAGATGTAATGCAGCAGAATGCCGGACGGAATGACAACGAAATCGGACTCGCAGTATGCGGTGTAGCCGGAATCGTTGAGGATACTCAGTGGCAGGCAGGCGGTTGTTTCAGCCAACGGCATGATGGTACCCATACAGTTCTGGATGGTGATGGCATCAGTCCGGGCCTGGTCCATAAGGTTTTTAAATATTTCGGTAAGGACAAAGGCGTTTTCGACGAATTCGGGGTTTACTTCGAGTGAGATGTTTTTTTGCTTTAGGTATTTTTGAGCCTGCTGCTGGCAGTGTTTTATCAAATCGGAGTCCTGACGAGCCTGTTTTATCATTTGGGCGAGCGCATCGTATTCGACGTTCTGGATATCCATTTTCCAGCAGTCGCGTGCGATGTCTGGTGCTTTTGCCCCGCCGGTACCCCAGCCCCCTGCTCCACCGACGGCGACAATTTTTTTGCCGATTGTGTTCTTCAGGCCGTAAAGGGCGCGGAGGCGCCAGAGTATTTCGTCGAGACTGTCAACGACAACGTCCTGGTGGTCGACTCCGGGCTGGCCGTACTGGTCAACGGTTTTGCGAAGGTATCGGTTATGGACGATTTCGTACCACAGGTAAACAGGGCCTGATTTGTGACGTACAAAAACGATTGTCGACTTTTCTGGATTTGTGAGAGCTTCGAGGACATCGACCCATGAATTGGCGGCGTACATCAGCAGGACATCGTGGTTTCCCTGGGCTGTCTTAGCGGCCTGTTCAGCGTTGTTGAGTGTTAGAAGCGGCAGGAATTCGATTTGGAATTCAGCACTGGAGGATATTTTTTTTAGTTCAGCGGCAATTCTCTGTTTTTCGTTTTCGATATCATTTTGTGTGTGGAACCCACCCCATGGTCGCCAGCTGGTCTGATTTCTTCTTTCGTAGAGGCCGCAGGTGAGTACAGGCTGGACTTTCAGGGGCAAGGCGGGGGTGGGCTTTAAGCCCTTTGTATAAGAGGAATTTGCTGCATTTAGCCAGGAGGCCATTGCCAGAGTGCCTGCGGCGGCGCCGGCACCGGCGATAAACTGTCTTCGGGTGATTTGGCTGCGGGCCTTTGACATACAGCAGCCACAGAGAGGCAGATTTGAGTGGTTATGTTTTTTGGCCATTTGTTTAGTTTCCTGCTAATTATAGGTCGGCGGTTCAATATTTTGTTTTTAATCCGGAACAACAGGCTTTGTTATATGAAATCCGGCGAATTTACTGTGTTTTTGTTTATAATGTTTTTAATTCGATTTGAAATATTGTCGAAATATTCCGGCACGGTTCTGGTATAATATATTCGGGTCTGCAAGGAGGCAAATAGTATTTTTTTGGTGATTTTATGAAGCTGGAGATGCAAGGACAGATGCGGCTGGAGCAGCGGATGAAGCTTGCTCCACGTATGATTCAGTCGATGGAGATACTCCAGCTTTCGATTCTGGCGCTGCAGGAGAGGATAGAACAGGAGCTTAACAGCAATCCGGTGTTGGAGGCAGCCGAGCCTTCAGAGTCAGAGCAGGCCGATGTCGGCGACGAGTCTTCTGAGGATGTAACTGCGAGGGAGTTATCGGCCAGTGACGATTCTTCGAAAGCTGAAGAGTTTGGGCGGATGGAGAGTCTTGATGATGATTACAAAGATTATATGTCGCAGGCTGCGCCGTTTCGTCGGCAGGTCAGTAGTGATGAGCCGGACAAAAAACTTGAGGCGATAAAGAATACTGCGGCCGGCCCCCAGTCACTTCATGAGTACTTATCGGAGCAGTGGCGGATGATTGATGCCGATGAGGGGGTGAAAAAGGCCGGCAGTATGATTATAGATTATATAGACAACAGGGGTTATCTTACAGTAAGGCTGGAGCAACTACATAATAAAGATAAGAACGATTTTGGCTTCGATGATTTGCAGAAGGCGTTGGTATTGGTCCAGAGGCTGGAGCCTGCAGGAATTGGAGCTCGCGATCTTAAGGAATGCCTTTTGATTCAAATGACCCAGAGCGGCGAAGACATGAGCTTCGAAGAACGTCTTGTCTTTGAGCATCTGGAGGAGTTGCTTGAGAACCGGTTGCCTGAGATTGCGCGGAAGATGAGCTGCGGCATCGAGGAAATTAATGCAGCGATCAGGCGGATATCGAAGCTTGATACTTCTCCGGGTTTGCAAGTCGGTCAGGAGCGAAACCAGCCGATAAGCGCAGATGTGATAGTGGATTTTTCGGAAGAGAGCGGGGATTATATTGTTAGTCTTGCCGATTCCGGTTTGCCGGGACTTCGTGTGAGTGAATATTATACGAAGATGTCCAAAGACAGGAAGGCCAATAAGAAGACGCGGGAGTTTTTGAAGAACAACATTCGCTCTGCGCGTTGGATAATGGAGGCGATAGAGCAGCGTAAGAACACATTGCTTAGAGTTTCGCGGGCGGTGATTAAGTATCAGCGTGACTTTTTCGAGAAGGGCCAGTTGTATCTTAAGCCCCTTCCGATGTCGAAGATTGCGGATGAGGTTGGCGTTCATCTTGCGACTGTTTCGCGGGCCGTGGCGGGCAAATATATTCAGTGTTCGTGGGGAGTATTGCCGCTTCGGAAGTTTTTCAGCGGCGGGACAGAAGATGATAACGGCGAGGCCCTTAGCTGGGAGGCGATAAGAGGTAAATTGCAGCAAATTATAGACAGCGAAGATAAAAGTAAGCCTTTGAACGATGACCAGATACGTGAGCGTCTGGCCGAAGCCGGTATTAAGAACCTTGCTCGGCGTACGGTTGCGAAGTATCGCAAGCTTTTGAATATTCCGGCGGCGAGATTCAGGCGGAAATATTAAACCTTTCTGTAGAAAAGATTACCCCCCTACCCAAAAAACATTGACTTTTTTGAACAATTCGTTACTATATGAGTATATACTCACATAGTAATTTATTGGGAGTATTGCAATGCTTAGTAAGAGTAAAAAAATGTTGTTTGCGAAACAGGCGGAGGTTGCCAAGGCGATAGCGCATCCGGTCAGAATCGCGATTCTGGATTTTTTGAGAGACAGCGAGCAGTGTGTCTGCGATATCGCAGAGTATGTAGGTTCTGAGAGGTCTAATGTTTCGCGTCATCTTTCGGTGATGCTCGGTGCCGGCGTGCTTGAGTCACGCAAGCAGGGCCTTAAGGTCATCTACAAACTCAAGACACCGTGTATTCTGGAATGTTTTTCCTGCATAAGCGCATGTTTGAAACAGCAGGTCAAGGAAACGGAAAAGCTGCTTGCGGCGTTATAGTTCGAGAGTTTTGTTTATGGCACTCAAGAAAGAATTCAAGAAACTGGCGATTATTGTTGCCGTGTTTGTCGGATGTTTTTTCCTGCCTGTGGGGATTAATCGCTTTGATAGCGCTATTATGGAATCGCTTCATCTTGTGAAGTGGTATGCCCGTGAGCATGTTCTTCTTTGTCTTGTTCCGGCGTTTTTCATAGCAGGCGCCATATCGGTTTTTGTCAGCCAGGCTTCGGTCATGAAATATCTCGGCGCGAGGGCCAATAAAGTTGTGGCATATGGAGTTGCCTCTGTTTCAGGGACGATTCTGGCAGTGTGTTCGTGTACTGTGCTGCCGCTTTTTGCGGGTATATACCGGATGGGGGCGGGATTGGGGCCTGCGGCGGCGTTTTTATATTCCGGGCCGGCAATAAACGTTCTGGCGATAATTCTGACGGCACGGGTTTTGGGAGTTGAACTCGGTATCGCGCGTGCGGTTGGGGCGATTTTGTTTAGTGTGGTCATTGGTTTGTTGATGCATTTGATATATCGCAAAGAAGAGTTTGAAAAATCCGAAGTACAAATGGCTGTGCCGGAGGCAGAGGTCAGCAGGCCATTATGGCAGAATTCGATATATTTTGCAGCGATGGTTGGAATTTTGGTTTTTGCCAACTGGGCCAGGCCCACGGAGACGGGCGGTCTGTGGCATATGATTTATTCGTCGAAATGGATTATAACGGGGATTTTTGGTTTGGTTTTGGCGGCGACTTTGGTGTTTTGGTTCAAGAAGTCTGAGCTTAGTCCGTGGTTGGAAGCAAGCTGGGGTTTTGCGAAGCAGATTCTGCCTCTTTTGCTTTTAGGCGTACTTGTAGCCGGGGCATTGCTTGGTCGTCCGGAGCACGAAGGTCTTATACCGTCGAGCTGGGTGGCCGGTGCGGTCGGGGGCAATTCGGTCCGGGCCAATCTTTTTGCTTCGGTGGCTGGAGCGCTGATGTATTTTGCGACGCTGACGGAGGTCCCGATTATTCAGGGCTTGTTGGGAGCTGGTATGGGTAAAGGGCCTGCGCTGGCGCTTCTTTTGGCAGGGCCTGCATTGAGTCTGCCGAATATGCTTGTTATTCGCAGCGTGATGGGTACGAAAAAGACAATAGTGTTTGTCGGCCTGGTTGTGGTTATGGCTACGATATCAGGCGTGATTTTTGGTGCTTTTTTCTAAAGGGAACAAGGTGATGAGGAAGATACAGATTCTTGGGACCGGGTGTCCGAAGTGTAAACAGCTGGCCGAGAGAGCCGAAGCTGTCGCAAAGGAGCTTGGTTTGGAATTTGAGATAGAGAAAGTTACAGAGTTGAACGAGATTATGAAATTCGGGGTGATGATGACTCCGGCGATGGTTGTTGACGGCGAAGTTAAGGCGGTCGGCAAGGTTCCGAGTGATGATGAGTTAAAGAAAATATTGGAATGAGAAATTCGGGTTTTTTGAATAAATTTATTTGTGGAGAGTTGACACATGAACAAATCAGTCAAAGTGATTATTGTGATTGGTCTGGTTGTTGTCATAGCCGGAGTAATGATTGCCAAGCAAATCAATAAAAGCAAATCGGCGGAGCAATCTCAGGAGACGAGGCCGTCGGTGGAAATTTCTGCTGCGGCAGGTTCAAAAGCGGAATCCGGGCAGGTTTCGAACGCGGATGTTGTCAAGACTGTGCCGCGATTAGTTGATTTGGGCGCGGATAAGTGCATACCGTGCAAGATGATGGCCCCAATTCTTGAAGAGTTAAAACACGAGTATGCAGGCAGATTAGAGGTTGAGATTATCGATGTGTGGAAGAACCCCGGAGCGGGCAGAGAATATCAGATTCGTGTTATACCGACCCAGATTTTTTATAACGAAAAGGGCAAGGAATTGTTTCGCCATGAAGGATTCTTTTCGAAAGAAGATATTCTCCGCAAATGGAAAGAATTTGGTGTAAATCTTGAAAAAGGAACGAATAATGAAACGAATTAATTACAAATCATCGGCAATAATAGCAGTATTACTGGCAGTCATTCCATGTTTTGCACAGGTTACTGATTCAAACAGCATCAAAACAGTAGAGCAACTCTATCCAAACCTTGCAGCCGGCGTGCTTACCTATGCAAAGGTTTCAATACTGCCTGAAAGAGTCCTGCTTAAATCCGAGGGCATAGAAATCAGTTCAAACGATATCGACAAGTCCATATCAGGACAACCTGAGCAAATCCAGGCTGAATTGAAAAAGAATGCATTCTTTGTTCTTGAGCAGGAAACAACGGGGAAAATCCTTAAAAAAGTTGCTGCTCAAAAACTTTCCGAAAAGGGTAAAGATGTCAATTCGATGGATGATAATCAGCTTGTGCGGAGTTTCTTTGAAGAATTGACAAAGGATGTCAAGGTAACGGACAAAGATATAGAGACATTTTACAAGGAAAACGAAAGTGTTTTCTGCGGCACACCGTTGAAGAGCGTACGGAAACAGATCGAATCCTATGTACTTCAGGACAAGAAACAGCGTTTTGTAGATCAGTACATACAAACGCTTGGACAGAAACTTGAAATTGTAGTGTCAGATTCGTGGACAAAGCAGCAAGCTGCAAATGCAAAAGATAATCCACTTGATAAGGTAAGAGCTTCTGGTAAGCCGACACTTGCTATATTTAGTGCCGCAAGCTGCTGTGGGCCGGATAAGATGATTCCGATCAGAGATGCCTTGCTAAAAAAATACGATACCAAGATCAATATCCTTTATATTGAGCCAAGAAAAGAGCAGATTCTTGCCACTCGTTATGGTATCCGTTCCATTCCTACTCAGGTTTTCTATGACAGTAAGGGTAAAGAGTTTTACCGCCACAGCGGCTTCTATTCTGAAAAAGATATAACCAATAAGTTAGGCGAAATGGAAGTTCGCTAATATGCAGGAATTATTTACGCAATTGACCCGGGCAGTAGAAAGCACATGGTTTATAGCCATAGCAGCCTCTTTTGTGTGGGGGATATTAAGCATTCTTTTGAGTCCGTGTCATCTGGCGAGCATACCATTGATTGTTGGTTTTGTTAACGGCCAGGGGCGAATTTCAACGAAACGGGCATTCTGGATTTCAACTTTGTTTGCTGTTGGTATTCTTATTACCATAGGGGCAATTGGAGCAGTTACCGCGGCGGCGGGCAGGATGATGGGTGATGTCGGCAGATACGGAAACTATTTTGTCGCGTTAATTTTCTTTGTGGTGGGCTTACATCTTCTTGGCGTGATACCGATGCCGTGGTCAGGGCCGGGGCAGGTAGGTATGAAACGCAAGGGGATGTTGGCGGCTTTTGTGCTCGGTCTTGTATTTGGTATTGCGCTCGGGCCGTGCACTTTTGCATATATGGCTCCGATACTCGGTGTGACATTCAAGCTGGCGTCAAGCAATCTTACCTATGGTGTGCTGCTGTTGCTGGTTTACGGGATTGGGCATTGTTCTGTTATTGTCTTTGCAGGTACTTTTACGGAAATTGTTCAGCGGTATATGAACTGGAATGAAAAATCCAAAGGTGCAGTCATTTTAAAGAAAATCTGCGGTGTGCTCGTTCTATTAGGTGGAGTCTGGCTTATCTATACCGCTCCATAAACTGATTTAGGGAGTTTTTCAAAGGGGTTTGGTACAAGCGAGAAAACAAGGCCGCTGGATGCATTATAGCCTTGTTGGTCGAGATGCTCCCAATGAGGTCAGGAAAGCAATTGAATGGCTAATCTCTGGTTTCAAAAAGGACCCAAAATTCCAGCAAGACCAAAAGAATTTGCGGAAACTTTTAAAAATAGACAAGGAAGAATTATGCCGGAGACAAAGAAGCTGAAAACTTTATTCCTGCGCAACGGCAATTTACGTCGATCTAAGACGACTAAAAGGCGGGCGCGTTGATGACTGAGATAAGAAAAGCAGAACCGGCATCTGAATATCCACCGGAAGAAGGTTGTTATCTCCGAGGTAATGACTATTCGCCGGTGGCCGTGGTGGTGATTCTGCGGTGGATGCGGGAGGAAACTCCTCCTGATATCGAGAACATGGTCCGTGTGGCAATCGAAAGCGGTGCTGCGTTAGCTGGTACATTACAAACCGAGAATGTTGGCCTGGAAAAGGTAATCTGCAATATTGTCTCCAATCCCAACATTCGCTACCTGATTGTGTGTGGCCCTGAATCTCCCGGCCACCTGGTCGGAGATACAATCCTGGCATTAGCTAAGAACGGCTTGGGCGAGCGTAAGCGTATCATTGGAGCCGAAGCTCCCACCCCGTATCTTTTTAATATTCCGCTGGAGTTTGTGGAGCGTTTCCGCAAGCAAGTGACAGCAATAGATCTTATCAATGAAGGTTCTGTCGATGTTGTACGACAAGCCGTCTGTTCTTGTTATCAGGAGAAGCCCACGCAGTTTGGGCAATATAAACTCTACGACCCGGGCGCATACCCGGGACCGCCACTGAGTGGAAAAATCACCTGGAAAGTTACGCGACCCTCTGAGGAACCTAAAAGCGATGAGGAACGCACACAGAAAGAAAAGATTCAGACATTAGTAGAGCGTGTCAGGAAGGCAGCTGAGGAGAAGCAACTACATAAAAATCCGCCAAAGAAGGTGAAATGAAGGCTAAGGTAAATATTGATGCTGGTATCTGCGGGTTTTGCACAACCGCCCACGTCACCAGCGAAGACGGCCAAAACGTAGTTTTTAACCTTGATTCCGGCTGCGAGAAGATTCTTGAGCTTGGTAAGGTTCTTCAAGAAAAAGGGCCTGTTGATGCGTATCAGGAGATAAGCCCGAGCGGCCCGGCGGTTATTATGACATCAGTCAAAGGAATACTCACCGGTTGTTGCGCCGGCTGTGCTGTGCCGGTGGGGCTATTTAAGGCTATGCAGGTAGCAGCCAGCCTGGCCTTGCCAAAGGATATAACCGTCAAGCTTGCAAAGGATTAAATCTCGGGAGCAAATTTTTATGGTCTCTGAGTCAAATGAAAAAATTAGAGAAACAGTCCGGCAAGGATATACGGATATAGCTAAAGGCAAATCAAAGTGTTGTTGCGGTTCGTCGTCACCCGAGAAGCTTGCTGGAGCAATAGGTTATACAAACGAAGAACTGGAAATACTGCCAGATGGAGCCAATATGGGGCTATCCTGCGGCAACCCGACCGCACTGGCCGAGCTTAAGGCTGGGCAGGTCGTGTTGGATTTGGGCAGCGGCGGAGGTTTTGATGTTTTTATCGCAGCCAAAAAAGTGGGGCCAATTGGCCGAGCCATTGGTATTGATATGACACCGGAAATGCTCAGTAAAGCAAGGGCGGGCATTTCCAGATTCAAAGAAAAAACAGGACTTTCCAACGTAGAGTTCAGGCTTGGCGAAATTGAGCACCTTCCCGCGGCGGATTCGAGTATTGATGTTATAATTTCCAATTGTGTAATCAATCTTTCACCGGACAAACAGCAGGTCTGGAATGAAATTGCCCGCGTATTAAAACCGGGCGGCAAAGCCTGTATTTCTGACCTCGCGTTAAAGAAACCTTTGCCAAAGGAAGTTCTTGAATCCGCCGCGGCGCTGGTAAGTTGTGTGGCAGGCGCGGTTCTTATCGACGAAACTATAAAAATGGTAAATCAGGTTGGTTTGACTGATATTCAGATAGAGGAGAAGGCATACAGTATTGATGTGATGGCGGATTGTAATGACTCGCTTTACCGACAAGTAAAAGAATCATTGCCGCAAGGTGCAAAGCTTGGCGACTATATCATTAGTGTAAATGTCACAGCGTACAAAATAAAAGAATAAGGGATTTTGATATGGCACAACAGAAAACAGAACAGGTTCCAACAAAAGGATTAAATATTTTTGAAAGATACCTGACGCTATGGGTTATCCTGTGCATTATCGGCGGGATAATTCTCGGAAAAGCCGCACCGCAACTGGCCAAGACGCTGGACGCGATGGCTATCTATGTCAACAAGGCGCCCGTTGTCTCCATCCCCATCGCGATATGCCTGTTTTTTATGATGTACCCCATCATGGTCAAGATTGATTTTGCGGAGGTTCTAAAAGCGGGCAAAAGTATAAAACCTGTGGGGCTGACGTTGTTTATCAACTGGGCGATAAAGCCGTTTACTATGTATGCTATTTCGCTGTTTTTTCTGGGGACGGTTTTTTACAATTTAATTGGGCCAGAGGCAGTCGACCATGTCAAGATGCCTTTTGGGCTTGACCTTCCGTTGGGTGCTACTTATGGTGTCGGAACGGTAATTGAAATCGGTGGGGCAAGAATGCTGGAGGTTCCGCTTTGGCGCAGTTATCTTGCCGGCTGTATTCTTCTTGGTATAGCGCCGTGCACGGCGATGGTTTTGGTTTGGGGGCATCTGGCCAAAGGCAATGATGGTCACACACTGGTGATGGTGGCGATAAACTCTCTTGCGATGCTGCTTCTTTATGGCCCTTTGGGAGGATTTCTGCTTGGTGTGGGCAGGTTGCCGGTTCCGTGGCAGGCACTGCTGTTGTCGATTTCCATATATGTGGCTTTGCCGCTGTTGGCAGGCTATCTGTCCAGGAAGTGGATTATTGCCCATAAGGGAGAAGAATGGTTTAAGGAGAAATTCCTGCATGTGCTGACCCCGATTACGATTATTGCGCTGCTGGTAACTTTAGTTCTCTTGTTCAGCTTCAAAGGCGAAACCATCCTTTCAAACCCGCTTACGATTCTCTGGATAGCGATACCCTTATTTATCCAGACTAATATTATTTTCTGGCTGGCTTACGGGCTGGCAAGGTTATTGAAGCTGTCTTATACTGATGCGGCGCCTTCGGCCATGATAGGCGCTTCGAACCACTTCGAAGTTGCCATAGCCACTTCGACAATGCTTTTTGGCTTATCTTCGGGAGCAGCTTTAGCAACTGTTGTCGGTGTTCTGATAGAGGTTCCTGTTATGCTGATGCTTGTGAAGATATGTCTGCGAACAGACCATTGGTTCAGAGTTTCCGCTGAGAGGTAAAGCCAGAACGGGACATTCTGATTGCATAGATTGCTTCGGAGGGGGCTATATATTGATAGTTGACATGCCAGATGGGGTGAAGGTATAGTATCTATCGAGTTGCAGGTTGAGTGAGGTATGCTCACAGCGGCTCGAGTTTTTCGCCGCACAATTTAGGAATTGAGCTATGGACCCTTCGATTTTCAAGGCGTACGACATAAGAGGTATTTACCCGGACCAGATAGATGAAGAGGGAGCGTGGAAGATTGGTTATGCGACGGCGCAGTTTCTGCGTTCACTTCTGCGGGGCTATGAGCGTGGGCAGGCCAATTCCCAGAGTGTTTGTGTCGGTCGCGACATGCGTACGCACAGTGAATCTTTGGCGGTGGCTCTGATAAGAGGGATGAATACCGCCGGCGCCAATGTTATCGATATTGGTATGATTGATACGCCTCAGATGTATTTTGCGATAAATCATCTCGGTACGTGTGGAGGTGTTCAGGTTACGGCCTCACATAATCCCGCGAAATATAACGGTTTTAAGATTTCAGGCGCCGGTGCCAGGCCGGTAGGTGCCGACACCGGTTTGAGTGATGTAGAGCATCTTGCTATGGCCCTGTTGCATACCAAGGGCAAGGCCGACGGCTCGGTGAAGAAGTATGATTTGACCGCTGGGTATAAAAACCATGTTTTAAGGTTTCTGAATCCTATAAAGAAGGAACTTAGAATCGCTATTGATGCTTCGAACGGGATGGCGGGCAAGGCGGTGCCGGCGATTTTCGGGGATTTGCCCATAGAAATAGTGGAGCTTAATTTCGAACATAAAGGTAAATTCAAACACGAGCCCAATCCGCTGGTTGAGAAAAATCTGAAGCAGGTCAAGTCGGCGGCAAAGAAGAACAAGTGTGACTTTGGAGTTTGCTTTGATGGTGACGCGGACAGGTTAATGATGGTTGACGAGAAAGGCAGGACGGTCAGCTGTGATTTGATGGTGGCTTTGATGGTGCCTTATTTTCTAAAGAGCAGCCCGAAATCGGTAATTGTTTATGATTTGCGCAGCAGTTTGGTTGTGTCGGAAGAGATTTTGAAAAACGGAGGTACTCCTCGCAGGGAGAGAGTGGGACATTCTTTTATGAAAAAAGCGCTTCGTGATTCGCACGCGGTGTTTGGCGGAGAGCTTTCGGGACATTTTTATTATCGTGACAATTACTGTGCGGATTCGGGCATGATTACGCTGGTGCACATGTTAAACATCGTCAGTGAAGCGGGGATTCCGGTGAGTGAGCTTATCAAACCATTGCGAAGGTACTACAGCAGCGGGGAGGTAAATTTTAAAGTTGATGACAAGCAGGCAAGAATGGACGAGCTTTCAAGAAAATATTCCGACGGTCAGTTCGATGGTCTTGACGGTGTTACAATCAGGTTTAGAAACTGGTGGTTTAACTGTCGTCCGAGTAACACCGAGCCGCTGCTTCGGCTGAACATCGAGGCCAGGAGCAAGGAGATTCTTGAGGATAAGATTTCAGAAATCGGGTCTATGCTGGGCGAGCCGGTGTAAGCTCAGAACATGAAAACAGAAAGCGAATAGATTATGCTTTTGCGTTAATAACACGAGGGCAGAACAATAGAAATTCACACAAAGACATATGAGACTGCGAACGGACTTGTGGAAGGGGTGCAGGCTAAATGGAGCGGGTTTAACATTTTGCTGGTGACAGGCAGCAAGGGTTTTTTGGCCTGTCCTGCGATTGATATCGAGGCCTGCGAAGGATATAGTGTTGCGGCGGCGCTGGTGGAGAGCACGCCTGATAATCCTATCGTGACTCTTGAGCGTTTCGGCAATCGTAAAATCACGAAGGTTAACGCAAAGGCCGAGGCTTTAGGTATCAAGGAAGGTATGGAAGTTGTCGAGGCCTTTTCACTAATAGCGTAGATTTTATAAATACGGCCAAGGGCTGAAAGAGAGGGAAAGCATGAAAACCGGAAAGTGTTATTTGGCTTTGGGAGTTTTTGTAGTTTTTCTGTTTGTTCCTGCGTGGGGTGGGCCGGAGATTCCTGAGCCCGATGAAAACATGCTGGTTGGCCGGTGCCGACCGGCTTTGGCGGGTATCGAACAACTGTATGTTGTTATTGTGCCAGGCGGTACCGAGCCGAATGAATCGGGACTGGACATGAAGGAGCTTGATGGAAAAATAAAAATAAGACTCGATAAAAATGGCATTGAAGTAATCTCTGAGTATATAAGTAAGGAACATACTCATAAGCTGGTGGAAATACCTGAGCTTAGGGTGGATATAGAGATGCTCAGGCTCGATAGCCCGCAGAAAGTTGTATACCGTATTCAGACATCGCTGGCGAAGGAGGTTTATTTGCAGACCGAGCCGCCAATTTGCCTCAAAGCTGATGTCTGGCAGGTGGAGCCTGTGATGAGATTGGTATCGGCGGAGAGGATGCCTAAAGCGGTTACCAAAGAAGTTGTGGAGCAGATTGATGCATTTATAAGTGCCTGTCTTACAATAAAGGAATACGCCGGTGAAGAATCTGATATTGATAATGCCGGCAAAGCTTCAGGGACTGCTGCGCAAAGTGAGGCCAAATCAGTCGGGGAGGTACGGGAGGCTGAATATCAATATGTTGCGTCAAAGAACAGCGAGGTTTTTCATAAGCCGCAGTGCAGCTCGGTGAAGAGAATCAAATCCACCAATCTAGTGCGTTATAACAATCGGTCCGAGGCTGTAAAGGCCGGCAAGAGAGCCTGCAAAAGGTGCAAACCATAGTTATTTTCTGAAAATTTTTGGGTGTTAAGCAGGTTCAGCTTTTCCAAATATAAAGTGAAAACCGGAAAGGGGTATAAAGTTGTCTAAAGATGAACAACAGGTATTAATTCAAGGTCGGCTGACGTCTATTGACGCACTTCGGGGTTTTGATATGTTCTGGATTATCGGGGGCGGTGTGATATTTTCCGCTCTGGACGGGACATTCGGCAATTCTGCAACGGGTTTTATCGCCAAACAGCTTGAGCATGTTGAGTGGGAAGGGTTTCGCTTCGAGGATTTGATATTTCCATTATTTCTTTTCTTAGTTGGCGTGGTTTTGCCGTTTTCACTTTCTCGCCGGGCCGAAAGAGGACAAAACCGCGGTAAAGTTTACCTGCATATTGTCAAACGCGCGGCGGTGTTGATTCTACTTGGTTTGATAATGAACGGTCTTTTGCGTTTTGACTGGGCGCAGATGCACTGGAGCGGCGTGTTGCAGCGGATAGGCCTGTGTTACTTTTTCGCGGCGTTGCTGGTGATGAATACGAAATGGCGGACCCAGGCGATAGTTGCGGCGGTGATTTTGGTTTTGTATTGGGCGGTAATGGCACTGGTTCCGGTGCCGGGTTACGGCGCGGGTGTTATCACGCCCGAAGGGTGTTTGTCTTCATATATTGACCAGCAGGTGCTTCCGGGCATAATTTTAGAGAAAGCTTACGGTTACGGTGATAACGAGGGGATAATTTCCACGTTTCCGGCAATTTGTACGGTCCTTATTGGGGCGCTGGCTGGTCACTGGCTGCGTTCAAATCATTCTGGCAATCGCAAATCGGCGGCCTTGGTGGGGGCGGGCCTGGCGAGTTTGCTTGCGGGGTATGTTTGGGGAATATTTTTTCCAGTTGTCAAAAATATCTGGACAAGTTCGTTTGTTTTGGTTTCCGCAGGCTATAGTTTGCTGCTGCTGGCGTTATTTTACTGGGTGATTGATGTTAAGGGATACAAGAAGTGGGCGTTTTTCTTTGTTGTGATTGGAATGAACCCGATTACGATATATTTCGCGCAGAACTTTGTGAACTTTAAAGGAATTACCGAATACTTTGTCCTGGGGGTCGCCGAGCATACAGGTATGTTCCAAACGCTGGTTCTGGCGCTTGCTGTTTTGACGACAAAATGGCTGTTTCTGGCGTTTTTATATCAGCGAAGGATATTCTTCAAGGTATAAGAGAAAAAAGATACCGCCCAAATGGCATTGATAGTTGTTAAGGATTGGTTTATCATGTTCCTGTAGAATGTATTTTTATATTTTAGGGGTGGCTCTGCTCTTTGAGCGGGTTGTTTGGAGTTTTTCGGTGTGTGATGAAGAGGTTTCAGTTTATAGTTTGTAAGGTAATGCAGAAAGAGGCGTACTTTTGCGCTGCCCGGTCGAAGAATATTATCGATGTAGTTTTGATGGAGCAGGGGCTGCATAACGAGCCGGACAAACTTTGCAGCGAAGTTCAGAAGGCGCTCGAGAAAACATGCGACATACAAGGCCGAACTTATGATGCTTGTCTTTTGGGCTATGGTCTTTGTAGCAACGGCATTGTCGGGTTGACCGCGAAAATACCTGTTGTTGTTCCTCGGGGACATGATTGTATAACCCTTTTGCTTGGCTCAAAGGAAAAATATAAAGAATATTTCGACAGTCATCGCGGCGTTTACTGGTACAGTCCCGGGTGGATGGAGACGGGTACCCAGCCCGGGAAAGAGCGGTATGAGCGGATTCTAAAAGAGTATGAGGAAAAGTACGGTGAAGATAACGCGAAATATCTTATGGAAACCGAACAGAAATGGATGAAGGAATACAATTGGGCCGCTTATATCGACTGGGGTTTTGTTAATTGTCAAGAAGAAAAAAAGTACACCAAAAGTTGTGCAGAGTTTCTCGGTTGGAACTACGATGAAATAAAGGGTGACCCGGGTCTAATGCAGAGGCTTGTAGATGGCCAATGGGCGGAGAGCGAGTTTCTGGTTGTCCAGCCGGGTCAAAAGATAGGTGAAGACCTGACGAGTGATGGGATAATAAAGGCTGAGTGAAAAAAGCATAACAACAGGAGAAAAAGCATCCATCCTAAGTTTGAGTTTTGTTGTTGGTGACAGATGAATCTTATTAATGTAGTAGTGATAGCAATTGGCCTTGCGATGGACGCATTTGCGGTCTCGATTGTCAGCGGGACGACGTACAAGCAGTTAAGGGTCAAACACGCATTTCGAATGGCATTTTTTTTCGGGGGGTTTCAGGCGTTTATGCCGTTGGTGGGTTCTCTGGCCGGCCTTAGCATAAGAGAATATATAGCCGGGTTTGACCATTGGGTGGCTTTTGGGCTTTTGGCTGCGGTCGGGGGAAAAATGATATATGAATCTTTCAAAATCAAGCAGGTGGAAAAAAATTATGACCCCTCGAATACATTGATTCTACTGGTGCTGTCGGTTGCGACGAGTATAGATGCTTTGGCGATAGGGATAACGCTTTCGGTTTTGCATGTTTCTATTATTGGCGCCGCGGTAATAATCGGATTAGTGACGTTTATACTTTCGTATCTTGGGATATTTATCGGCAAGAGATTCGGGCACTTTTTTGAGAACAAAATTGAAGCTATCGGCGGGCTGGTCCTTCTCGGCCTGGGTGTGAAGATACTGTTGGAACATCTGGTTTTATAAACCGTACTTGCAGAAGGAGCCAAAAGAAATATAATTTTGTGGATATCCGACCGGATTTAAGATTTGGGGCAACACGGCAAGTTTTTATTACAGGCGGTATTTTATGGGTTCGAAAGTATATTTTATTAAGGCATCGATTGATGAGGGGGGAAAAGCGGTTTCAGAAAAGGCGGTGAAGGTTTTCAAGGCAGGCGGCTTTGCAAGCTGTTTCAGGGAGAACGATTTTACTGCGGTCAAGGTCCACGTTGGTGAAGCGGGCAACAACACTTATATAGAGGCCCCATACATCAGAGGTCTGGTGGATGAACTTCTTAAGCTGAAAACCAGGCCTTTTATTACCGACACGAGTACTTTATATGTGGGTCGAAGACACAACGCTATTGACCATGCCATGCTTGCTAACGAACACGGTTTTTGCATAAAGGGTCTGGGCATACCTTTTATCCCGCCCGATGGATTATTCGGCACTTCGGAGACGGCTATAGAAATTAATTGTGAGCTGAATAAGGAGGTCTTTGTTGCTTATGATATCGCGAGGTGTCAGTCGATACTTTCGGTGGCGCACTTTACCGGCCATGTCGCCGCGTGTGCTGCGGCGACGCTTAAAACTTTGGGGATGGGCTGCACGAGCAGGAAGGCCAAGATGAGACAGCACTCGGCCCTTAAGCCTCATGTCAATGACAACTGCACTGTCTGCGGCGAATGCTATAAGTACTGCCCTGCCGATGCGATAACACTTGATGATGTCAAGGCCTATATCGACCGGGACAAATGTATCGGCTGTGCGGAATGCGTTGCAGTTTGCAGGTTCGAAGCGGCTCAATACGACTGGAACGCGGAAAATATTTTGCTTGAAAAAAATATTGCCGAGCATGCCAAGGGTGTGCTGAAGGGCAAAGAGAACCGCGCGGCATTTTTTAATTATGTTATGTCGGTTGCGAAGGACTGTGATTGTTTCGACACACCGGACATTCGCAGGATAGTGGACGATATAGGGATACTGGCTTCGACGGACCCTGTTGCGGTGGACAAAACTTCGCTGGATTTAGTTGAGGATGCCGGCGGCAAAAGCTTGGCGAAACTGATTGGTAATACCAAGCTTAATCCCATCTACCAGCTTGAGCACGCCGAGGGAATTGGCCTTGGGAGCATGGATTACGAACTTATTGAGGTTGATTAAAGGCTGAAAAAAGCGGTTATTGTTAAATATTTATCTAACTTTTCCTTGCATCTGGCAAAAGCACCGGTACAATTTCAGTTATGTCATTAGGTCAAATAATAAGAAAAAGACGTCGAGAACTGAATCTGACGCTGGATGAAATCAGCAGTCGTATCGAATACTCCAAGCCTTACCTTTCTACGATTGAGACAGGCAAGGTGAAGAACCCTCCCAGCGATGAGTTGTTGACCAAACTGGAGAAGATGCTGAAATTTGAACCTGGGTTGCTGCTTCATATTGCTCATCTGGAAAGTCTGCCGCCTGATATTCGTCATGAATATGAGTCGGCTGAAGCAGAGAACCAGAAGCTGCGACAATTTATCAGGAATATAATTCACAAAAAGAGTAACGCGAAACAACTGAACAACCTCTTGGCTGAAAGCGAATTGGACGTTGAGCAGGAGGGTTCATCTTTGGCGGCCGGGCGACTGGTACCGGTCATAAACAAAGTTTCAGCTGGTTATCCGAGCGATTTTGACGACCTGGACTACCCGGTAGGTATAGCTGATGATTATGTTCGCTGCCCTGATTTGCACGACCCGAATGCTTTTGCGGTTCGAGTGGTTGGTGATTCTATGGAGCCTAAGTTTTGTGAAGGTGACATAGTGGTTTTCTCGCCGGCGTCGGAAGTCCATAACGGCGATGATTGTTTTGTTCGATTTTCCATGCCGCATGAGACGGCTTTTAAGAGGGTGTTTTTCGAGTCGGACAACAGCGTTCGGCTTCAGCCCCGAAATGAGAAGTATTCACCTGTGATTGTTGAGGGCAAGCGTATCAACGGATTATACCGTGCCGTGATAAAATACGAAAAACTGTAGTTGTCTGTCTCTTGGTTTTACGAGCAGAGTGAAGGGACGCTTTGGTATAAAGCTAAAATTTGGCTTATGATGATAGTTTTGTTTTCGTAAATTGGAGTATGGTTGATGCTGAGTGCATTTGGATATCATTTGTATGCATGCGGCAAAAAGGGAATGCCGGGGCAAATTGCTGTTGGCGATGGTGAGTACCATCTTTGCGAAGTTCTGAAGCACGATTTTTTTGCGGCGACAGGCCTGTACAAATTAAACGGTCAGTCGCAGTCGGTGCAAAGCTCAAAAGCTGCCAAGGTAATTTTGAAGATAGACAGGCAGCAGCATTTTCTGGGTTTGCCTTTGTCGTGGGTGGGAAGGATTCTTTGCAGGCATGAGATATTCATGCTCAACTTCCTTGGCGGTTTGCGGGGAATACCTCGCTTTATATCCTGTTACGGCAGGAATGGGTTTGTGTATGAATATATAGAAGGAAAGACACTGGCTCAGAGCAGCGACCTGCCTGACGGATTTTTTGACGAACTGTTTGAGCTGTTGGAACAAATACACCGGCGCAATATTTCTTACCTCGATTTTAATAAGCGAGGTAACATTATTTGTGGTGCTGATAAAAAGCCTTATCTTATTGATTTCCAGATATCTATGCGTATCGGTGACAGAAATCTTATTTGGAAGCGCCTTTCCAGAAATTTGCGGGACATTCTTAAAAGAGCGGACATCTATCACCTTTATAAGCATAAGCGTCAGCTGTGCCCTGATTCGTTAAGGCCGGAGGAAAAACAACTTTCGCATTGTCCCGGCAGGTGGATACGCCTTCATCGTGTGATTGCCAGACCTTTTAAAAAGCTGCGTCGTGGTTTACTGAAATATTTGTACAGTAAAGGTGTGATAGCACCTGACAAAGAGGGTTTTGTCAACGTGAATAAGGATTCAGCGGCTTTGGGGGAGTAAGTCAACCGGTATTTTGGCCGGCGACGGCTAAAACCAGCGCGAACACTTTCGAGGCACCAGCCTTTCTTAGCGTTTTTGCACATTCGTTTAGTGTTGCGCCGGTGGTTTTTATATCATCGACCAGACAGATGTTTCGGCCGGCGAATCGATGTCCGAGGCGGACGGCAAAGGCGCCGGCGACATTTTTGGCGCGGGCGGCTGCGCTGACCATTGCCGGCTGGGGCCTGGTTCGTCGAATGCGAACGAGGTCTGTATTAATTTTGAGGGCTGGATGCTTTAATCTTCTTGTTAAGACCTGTGACTGATTGTAGCCACGAAACAGCCTTCTTGAGAAGTGCAGGGGCACGGGGACAAAAAGCTCTATCTCATCGTAGAAGGAGCAGCCCTGCAGCGCGGAATTTGCCAGAAAACCGAGCGTTGTATCCAGTTCCGTTCGGCCTGATTTAAAGGCCAGAATCATTTTTTGCAGGGCCTGGGAGTAAACGCCGCCACGGGCTATCCGGTCGAAGTGAATTTCTTTGCCCAGGCAGTCGGGACAGGAGTTGTTTGACAGTGCGTATCGGCTTGCATCTTTGCCACAGCGTGGACAATAATCGGCGGCGGTACAGGTGAGGAGCTGGTTCCAGCAATCGCCGCAAAGATTGCCGTCTGTTTCTCTGATACTTGTACGGCAGTTAATGCATATGGCGGGCCAAAGCAGCTGGTTAAAGCTTTGAAGGGTAAAACGGCAGGTTTGTTTTAATTTTGTCGCATTCACCGCGGCGATTATACAATTGATTTGTGCGGTTATACATATTTATATATGTTTTTTGTTGTTTTTATTTTAGGTCGAAGAATGTGTTGTCGACCGGCTCGAACCAGCCTAATTTCATATCAGCAGAATCAACACCGTAAACATTTTTACCATCGGAATCAGCCATCCGCCGTGCTCCGATATGGCCATCAGCCCAGCCGATATTCGCTTTGTCACGGTGCCTGAAGTGGATGGACGGCGAGGCACACCCCCAACTGGCAACAGGTTCGCTGTTGACTACGAAATAGGGCGGCTCGGCAAAAGAGTACTCCAAATAATAAGGCCTGCCGCTATCCAGCTTAGCCATCGCGGTATCGGCAAACATTACAGTCTCAGATGGTCGTCCTACTTCAGAATCTTTTGTAGTTACTTTGCATTTTTCAGCCGTATAGTGTTCCCATATCCGCGAGCCGATGTAGGTCATATTGTATCCGTATCCCCCGCAGCCGTCTTCGAAGTCCCACTCCCAGGGGTCACCGTGGCGAAAATTAACCTTCTCAGGACATTTCTTTACGCTCCCATCAGCCAGATATCCTGCAAGCGGTCCCTTTTTTGTGTCAAATGGACTGTTAATATCATCACGCACCCCATGCCAGCGGTGCTTGTTGGCGCCGATGATGTCAAGCGCTGCGGGGGCATAACTGCCGTCGTTTTCGGTTGCGTAGCCAATATTGGCCAGGACGAGCTGGCGAATATTGCTTTTACAAACCGCAGCTTTACCCTGAGCTCTTGCAACCGACAGAGCGGGCATCAGAATGCTCATCAATAGCGCTATGGTTGCTATGACCACCAGTAGTTCAACTAAGGTAAACGCTTTTTTGTTTCCTGCTGACATCCGATTTCCTTCTCAGGCCAACCTATGGCACATATCACTATTCAACAACTGTTTTCTCATTAATTACACCTACCGCATCCAAATCAAATCCTCCCGTTGGAAAATCGGTCGGCCAGGGGTCATTTATCTGATGTCCCTGAGAATCATAGCGGGCATAGTCGGCGAGCCATTCATCCACAAACCACAAAAAATCCAGCATGTCGATAACATCATCTGCCGGGTCGTAAATATCACACTGCTGGTTCCAGTTTTCATCGCCTTGCTCGCTCAGATAAGCCGCTGCAAAAATACTATAGTCGGAAAAGTTGACGATACCATCAGCATTGAAGTCTGCCAACTGAATACAACCTACCACATCAATAACTCGAACGTGCGTAACACAGTTGACGTCCAGCAAAGAATTAACATCGGCTAACTCTTCAAGGTCGAAGGGCGTACCATAGCCGCAGCGATATTTGCCTGCGAGATTGTGAATATCCGTCGTGTCCACTGAGCCTGAATTATCAATTTGAGTATCCATTTGCGTCAGTGAAACTGAATCAAAACCGAAAAAGTTAGTCCCGTCACTGCTTACCTCAACATAAGCAAGTTCCAGAAAGGTATCATTAAAGGCATTTTCGAACACAGCAAAATCATAGCCCGGCCCATTTGCTATTGCGTATTCAAACGTGAGTGTAGCTGCCCCGCCGTCACCGAGACTAACCACACTGAATATGTCTCCCTCGGCTTCGCCGATCGCATCCTCTGGAACCCCGTGTGAGGCGTAACCTTTTGACGGGGCGCTTATATCGACATAGCCGCGTTCAATCGTCGCTGCTGTGGCCCACGCCACAAAGTTGGGGTCATCCGTATGAATCGCTGTACAGTTTGGCTCTCCGACCGGCGGAGCATAAGGGCCGCCGGAAGCAACGGAACCGCTAACGGCCAAAACCAAAAACAACAAAATTTTTCTCAACATAACAAACTTCCCGGACAACTTGAAAAGGCGGCAGATAAAATCCGAAAATCTGCCGCCGTCCATTTGTGTTTAATCACACATTACTTCCTTCTGCTCCTGAGAAAAATTCCACCAAGAGCCAGCAGTGCCAGTGTAGTCGGCTCAGGCACAACCGTATCCAGAGCAAAATAGGCAGGTGTATTCATGCCCCAATCACCAGTGTCACTTGAAGTAAGAGAGAACTGCAGGCTCTCGACTACACCAAGAGCTGAAATATCAACAGGTTGCCAAGTGTTTAAGATATAGTCCAGGTCATTATTTTCGAATCTGAAATCAGCCAGATAGAAATCGACAGAGCCGGTTGTACCGCCGCCCTGGTCTATGCCTGTAATAGTGAGCAGGAACCAATCGGGGTCGTCGCCGGTACTTCCACCAAATTTCTTGGCAAAAGCATCGCCATCCTGCATTGAGTAGTAGGCGTAATTTGTGTTGGTTACATAGATATAGTCTATTGTTTGAATCTGGTCCAGATGTAGTGTCGGGAAAATGGTGTTATAGCTGTCCATGTATCCGAGGCCGTAGTTGGCCGAGCCCCCCTGCCCTGCCCCGGCGATAGCATTGTACTGTGCAGACCATCCGGACGAAGTGGTGTCTGTTATGTTCGAATATGCAAAACCTGCCCAGTTGCCGAAAGTCTCATCGTAATAGTTATCAAAGTAAACTGAGCCGCTTGTAAAACCGCCTGAACCGTCTGCACCGTTCCAGTAGGATTCAGGCTCGAGGTACAGGTCGTCAAAGTCGGCGATGTCAGCGAAGGCGAAACTGCAAACCGAAAGAATAAATATCAGGCTCACCACCCTCCTCCGAGCCAGATTTGTTTTTCCTGTAGCAGTTGGACAAGTTAGTAGTTTGCTTTTGATACACATGGTGCTTTTTTCTCCTTTCGTGCGATGTGGCCCTTGTCGCGAGGGCGTTAATAAAAAAAACCGCCGTTCCCACGACAGGAACGACGGTTTTTTGTCATCTTGAACTTTTAACAGGGCTTAATATTACCCGGTGTATACATTGCGTTCCAAATCGCGAGAACACTCTAAAATGCACAACTAATCGCAGGCAGGTTTTCTGACTTGCGTCTTACCTCAAGACTCCTTCCCACCCGCACATT
>Ga0307378_10003372_pt1 | contig 23500 bp, 21 predicted proteins | sample UN1MG_FD_202238 | JGI IMG/M metagenome (GOLD analysis project Ga0307378, IMG submission 202238) | Soil microbial communities from Risofladan, Vaasa, Finland - UN-1 | ecosystem: Environmental > Terrestrial > Soil > Coastal area > Acid sulfate soil | place: Finland: Risofladan, Vaasa | collected...
GCACGTAATAATAAATAAAGCTGCAGATCATACCTCGGATCGCAGCTTTTCAATTTTCTCTCTAACAGCAAGAAGGTCTTCTTCCAGTCTCCTTGCTACATCCTCCAGGTAGATCTTCTCATCAGCCAGCGTGGGCTGGCGAAAGGGTCCATAGCCTGATGCCATAAACGCCTGCCTGGCTACATTACCTCTGCCTAGTCGCATTCCTTTGCCACAGCACCCATACCAGGATGCTCTATTCGCCCCAGCATTCACCCACCAGGGCCCGGTACAGTCTCCCCAAGGCACTATTTCACCCCATTAATAACTTATGAGAATATATACTTAAATGTTTCTATAAACAAATTCTGGAGCACATCAGCCGGGCATTCCAACAGCCATACTCTATTCAGCTACGAGGCGGTCGCTTCCTTTCAGTATCATGTCCCACGAGAATCAAAGAATGCCGGGGCCCAAATATAGAAGTTTTCTAAAAAGCTGGTCGTGGGTGAAGCTTACTGAAAATCATTACGAGAATCGAATGCATGAGGTCTGTTTTGGCAGCAGACATCCATTGCATTACTTGCTAGCGCTTTTCAGCAGCTCACGTACGCAACCAAAAGGCTAATCAGGGGAAAAATACGTCCGTTAAATTTATAAATCATAGATAGACAGATTTATCCATGAGTGGTGTGCACCCTAGCTTCCATGATGATCTTAAAACATTTTTTATGAACTTCGTATTCATTACTGCAGAGTCAGTCCGGGCCACCCAGGGCAGTAAGGGTGTCAAGATCATGAGCGTGGATATGGGGTCCAGGCTATGGAATGAGCTGAAGAAAGAGTTCTACGAATGCGCCAGCCCGAGGATGCAGGTCAGTGAGAGGATTGAATGTTTTATGGAGTCCTTAAAGAAGAACATGCTTATTGAAGACTTTTCCTTTGCGTGTTTGGATGGTCGCCTGGAAATCACCATCAAGAATTGTTTCTTCGTCCAGGCCAGCAGCAGACAAAGGCGTGAGGGCATGGAATATCCCCTCTGTCCCATAGGCGGCCTGATAGTAACTGGTCTCCACGAGAATGCAGGTTTGCTGACAACTCTTGAGAATATCGAACACGATCCTGTTTCTGGCATATCTACACTTACCTTAGAACTGCACCCACCAAGATCCATATAGATCCATATAGATCCATATAAATTCACTCATTAATTCAGAGATCTTCCGTCCTTGCAGTATCCTCTGCATTGAATCTGGCCTGCAAAATGAAACTGATATCTTTTCCGCCAAATGTTGTCTTTTCGATAAAGAATATAGATGCTATTAGCCTCCACCTAGGTGATATTCCGGAAACTGTTATCAGGCTTATTTCAGTTGATGCAGATTATGAGTCAAAGCTCCTGGCCACCAGAATATTGGCGCTGCGCCCCTGCAAGAATCTATGAAAATTTGAATTGATGAAATTCTGAGAATTGCCATGCAAAAGAGCCAGAAGATACGGCCGAAAAGACGATTTCACTTGATTAGTATCTTATGAGATTATATACTTAAATATTTCCATAGGGCAACTTAGAAATATGACCTTTTAGATATAAGACAACCATGTGTCCCTGTCGAGGAAGAAGAAGGGGAAGACGCTGGATATCAGAGGTTCCAACCATACGATGCTTTATGCCGGAGGGCTGCCCCAAGATTCAGGCCATATCAATAACACTAGAGGAGCTGGAGGCCGTGCGGCTGGTAGACCTGCTGGACCTGGACCAGGAAGAAGCGGGATTTTATATGGGCATCTCCAGGAAGGCCTTCTGGAACGATCTGATGAATTCCAGAAAGAAGATTGCTGCCGCTCTGGTCTATGGGATGGGGCTTAGGATCGAGGGAGGCAGCTTTGTCCTGCGGGGCACAGAAGGCTCGAATGACATGGAAGGACAGACCCTCCAACGTGATATGGAACTGGTGGAAAGGGAGCTGGCACTTCTGCAATCGCGAGTGGAGCACCTTAGCTCCAAGCTCGCTTCTTTAAAGGGATTGGATAAGACCAATTCGGATGAACGTGATACAGATTGATTTATGACGAATTTTTATATAGATTGCAAACCTAAATTTGGAGCGGAGGTATAAAAAAAGATGAGATCGTTGCTATACATTATGGTGGCCGTTTTCGCGATCATGCTGGCTACCTCCAGCGCAGGATCAGACCCACCTAGGAAGGCCCCTGTCTATCTGGGTATGAGTCACTACCCTGAGCCTGTAAAGCTGGGAGGAAATGCCTATACTCTGCCGGAGCAAGCGACGGAGTTGAGGTCATCAATTTGGCCATCTCGTCCCGGCTTTAACTTTACTCCCAACCCAAGCTATGCTCTTGCCAGGGATTCCTTGAACATCAGCGAATATCATGTGCCCACTATCGTTGATTTTCTGAAAGAGGGTTTCAGCCCGGAGGGCATCAACTACAGCTATCATGCTCCTGCACTGGGGGATTTCGCCAGCCCTGATTGGAGCCCGACAAGCGACATCCATATCTATCATGTTCCAGCGATCACAAATTTTCTAAAAAACGACTGGCAACCACCTCAACCGGAATTTCAATACTATCCGACATGGATTTATCAATATCTCCGATCAGGATGATTCCAATTTTTTTTTTTGAGAATATTGAGTGTTTGTGGGCTTTCAGCAAAGATTAAATATATGATCTCATAAGCTCCTTTTTCTGTTGAGAAGAAAAATCGGCAAATTGCATACATAATGGTGTTGACATGAGTGCGCCCCAATCAAATGAAGCCGACGAAAAGAGTTGCGATGGCCTTTGCAGCTCCTGCACTGACAAAATGAGCTGTGATGATCCAAGAGCCCAGCAAAAAGAGACTGCAGACCGCATGATCCGAATTAAGCACAAGATCGTGGTGGGCAGCGGAAAAGGCGGCGTGGGCAAGAGCACCGTTACCGTCAATCTGGCCGCCGCTCTGCAGAGCAGAGGCTACAAGGTTGGCATTCTGGATGCAGATATCACCGGCCCCAATATCCCAAAGCTCCTGGGGATTGAAAACGTGAAACTGATGGCCGGCCCGGAGGGGCTGCAGCCGGCAGATGCCTCGGGCATCAAGACTGTCTCCATGGCCTTGCTCTTGAAGAACCGGGAATCTCCAGTGGTCTGGCGCGGTCCCATGAAGATGGCCGCCCTAAAGCAGTTCGTATCCGATGTCAACTGGGGCGACCTAGACTTCCTGTTGGTAGACCTGCCCCCGGGAACCAGTGACGAGCCCATCAGTGCCGCTCAGCTAATCTCTGGCCTCGATGGAGCCATCATTGTTACCACTCCGCAAGAGGTGGCATTGCTGGATTCCCGCAAGGCTGTGAACATGTTCCTCATGATGAATGTGCCCATGCTGGGGATCATTGAGAACATGAGCGGACTTATCTGCCCCCACTGCGGCAAAAGGATAGATGTTTTTAAAACAGGCGGCGTGGAGAATGCTGCAAAAGAATTAGATGTGCCATTCTTAGGTGCCATACCTCTGGACGCGGAGATCAGTAGACTGGGCGACATGGGCAAGACTTTCACTAAGAACGAGACGGCAGCTGCAAAGGCATTCGACAAGGTTGTGGACGCCATTCTGATTAGGCTTATGGGGCAGCTAGCCCCATCGCCGGACCAAAACCTTTAAGTATTTATTCGTATAAGCTCTAAATAGGGCCTCATGTGGGCTGAAGATGTAGCCAGACACGTATAGACTGCGAAGCCGGCACAAATGATCACTGAATCGAGATTCACCTCCCCTCGAGAAAATGTGTCGGCCCCCCTCCTTTATTGGTTTCCTTTATCTCAAATGATTCTCTTCTATAAGTTCTCCCGTCTGCTCTTCTCACCCGATTTCCGGCACACCGTTGGCCAGCCAGATCCTTAATCAGGCCCAAGAAGAGCTATCCTTATTCCAGGAGCATAAGGGTGAATATCAAGCTCCGAAGCTCTCCGAGACCGAAGCTCGATGCTTCGAGCTGATGCTTCATGGAGAGAGCTGCAAGCCGCTGCCGAGAGTTCTGACAGACGCCCTCTACAATACCTATCTGGTTGAGGCCAGGGTCAGGACATTAAAAGAGTTATGACACTTTTGCAAAAGTACTGGGAGTATCTGTCCTAGAATCGCCTTTGTGCGTGCTTTGAGATTTTTTATGATTGAATAAATTATAACCCCACATCCCGCAGGTAGCCTTTTTTTTTTATGAAACATTTGGTTCCTAGCTATTTAGTGTGGGTATGATAGAGGCATAAACTCATGTGGCTTCCAATCCTTACATCCGAACTGAGTATTCCGCAGCCTTGCGTGCCGATTTCTTGATCCTTGCTCGGATCTCATTTCATGATATCCTCAGATTAGCCACTTGAAACAGCGAAGAACCCTTTTTCCTTTTTAATCTTTTGCTAAATATCTATTTTTATACAAAAGAGCTTCTCGAATTTCTCATACTTGGCCCGGGCTCTATAGAGGTTTTGCCGGGTATAGGGCAAACCCTGCTGGCAGGCCAGCATGTCCCTGACCTCGGCCTGGGTAAACACCGCCTCAAGCTTCTCTTTGGCAATTGAGGATATGCTTACTTTTTCCGAGCAAATCTCCAGATCCAGATCTCCCAGCCAGTTCCACTGCCTGTCGTAGCGCATCAGAAAAAGGTGATCTTTTTGGCAGCGTGCCGAGACCAGCCAGCTCGATTCCGTACCATGATAAGCCAAGCTCTCCAGATCTGCGTCGCACTTGCTGCAAAAACCGACCATATTTCTCTCTAATGAGACCGGATCCAGCCTTTTTCCTTCAAAAACGAGGGTACGACTCTTCTCCTCAAGTTGGTTCATCTTAACTTTAAGACGTCCGCCATGCTGTAAATGCCAGGCTCTTTCCCGACAATCCACTCTGCTGCCCGCACGGCTCCACTGGCAAATGCCGTTCTGCTGTGGGCCTGATGCTTTATCTCCAGCCGCTCGCCGGATCCTGCGAAGAGCACGGTGTGATCACCCGCGATATCCCCGCCTCGCACAGCATGCACTCCAATCTCTTTTCCCCGATGCATGGTGCCTTGCCGGCCATATACGACCTCTTTCTTGCCTAAAGCCCTCTCTATCGCTTCCACGGTGGCCAGAGCCGTGCCGCTGGGAGCATCTTTCTTCTGATTGTGATGGGCTTCGATGATCTCGATGTCGTAATCCTTGAGGGCTGCGGCTGCATCGGCTACCAGCTTCCAGAACACATTAACACCCAGGGCGAAGTTGGGCGTTACGACCGCGGCCACATGGCCTTCTATCGCCTTTCTCATTTGGGAATGCTGCTCGGCAGAAAAACCCGTAGTTCCTACCACAAGGTCAATTCCGAGGTTTGCCGCGGTGCATACGTTATCTACCGCCGCCTTGGCAATGGTAAAGTCGATGAGCACATCCGGTTTGCTCTCCCTTAAAACCGACTCCAGCTGCAAGGCATCCTTAACGATAACGCCTCCTGGGAGTGCCTTTCCCGCACCAACGGCATCTAATCCTGCCACGAGCTGCATGTCTTTTATTTTGGCCGCTTCTTGGATGATCAGGGTGCCCATACGCCCCAGGGCACCAGTAATGGCTATGCGCGTCATGCTCTCTCGCCTAGCCTTTCCAGGATCTCCTTTAAGATCAACTCTTTTTCAGGAGCCATTGCCGCTAGAGGAAGACGCAGTGGACCATTGGCCAACCCCAGATACTTATGAGCGGTCTTCACGGGAATGGGATTGGTCTCCAGGAACATGGCCCGCACCAGGGGTGCAAGCTCATAGTGCAGTGACCTGGCTTTCTCAAAGTCTCCCTTAAGAACGGCGTCCACCATGGCCACTGTCTTTCTGGGAGCAACATTGGCCACCACGGAAACTACACCGCGAGCGCCCAGAGCCATGGTTGGCAGTGTCAGATCATCATCTCCCGAGAGAACGACGAAATCACTGCAGCGGGTCTGCTCGATGATCTGAGATTGCTGAGAGAGGCTTCCGCTGGCTTCTTTTATGGCTACGATGTTCTTTATCTTGGACAACTTCGCGACCAATTCCGGCTTGAGATCGATTCCGGTTCTCTTGGGAACATTATAGAGCACAATGGGAATGTCGCACTTCTCGGCTATGATCTTGAAGTGCTCGAACATACCCCGGTCATTGGGCTTATTGTAGTACGGCGTGATTAATAAAGCGGCATCTGCGCCTGCTTCAGCCGCATGGCGCGTCAGCTCCAAAGCCTCATGAGTATTGTTTGAGCCCGTACCTGCTATTACCGGCACCTTGGAAGACTCCACGGCAATATCCACAACCCGTTTATGCTCTTCAAAGGTTAATGTGGCCGATTCACCAGTTGTGCCGCAGGGAACAATGCCTGCTATGCCGGTTTTATTCAGGTACTTAATGTTCTTTTTCAGTCCCTCCTCATCCAGGCTTTCATCTTCTAAAAATGGCGTGATTATAGCAGGAAACACGCCTTTAAACATCGATCTCGACCTCGCCTCGGCGAGTCCTTCTCTGTCTCATAACATTGGAAATATATCCTGCCACACGATTGCGTATGGTCTTATTTTTAATATCGGTATACTCGGATACCTTCAGCTTATTCTGTTCAAAGTCAGGGCTAAATGAGCTCTCGTAAGTCCTCAACAGATCCATTGCGAAATTCTTGATATAACTAGGTTTTACACTTCCCATAATCAACACTCCAGCTAGAGCAATCCGTTGTGCATCCTTGCCTCATCAATTTATATCTTCCCGTCCCGCAGGACGTCGGCTATCATTATCACTTGCCTGGCGACCTGCAAGGCAGAGGCCCCTATTAGCCACAGCCGGGAACGATCTTCATGGCTACCCTTTTCCAAGATCGCATCCGGCAGAAAGCCCTCGGATGCTATGACCTGCCCGAGGCCGCGCACTATGCTCATGCTCTCGCTACCCTGCTGAGGCTCACGCTCTGGATCGTACTCCATTGTCACAAGGCCCAAGGCCCGCAAGGCCGGCCTGGTCAGCGGGCTTATGTTCATGGCCGCAGCGGCTCCGGGATCGAAGATCATGGTCGCCAGGATGATGCCTGCCAGGCGGCCTTTCCCCCCAAACCTGACGCATCCGGATTGGCAGGCCTTTCCTCCTTCTTTTACCAGACCACCTTCCACCTGAGCCACGTCCGCTGGAGTCGCTGCTGGGGAGATAGCCATACCCAGGCTTGATCCCGCCTCCGCAATAATCTCGAAGGTCTTCGGCTCATGCAAGAGCAGGTCCGCTGCTTCCTGAACCTCACATAAAACCCGGTAGCGGTTCGCCTCCTGCCGCAAGTGAGCGACTTGGCTGACCGGCCCAACGCCCTTTCCCACCTGCATGCTGCCGAGAAGCGCCCTCTCTGCAAAATTCTTAGCTTTGCGGGCCGACTCTTTCAAGGGATTGCCCAAGGCGAGAAATGAGGTCAAAGCAGCAGAGTAGGTGCATCCTACGCCGTGGTTTTCGCCCGCCACCCGGCTACCCGGCAAAAGGATGGCCTCTTCCTCCTCCACCAACAAATCGGTGCAGTCCAGATGTCCCCCCTTAACAATCACGGCCTTCGGCCCAAGCCGCAAGATCTTTCGAGCGGCTTGATAGGCGCTGTCTCTATCGCGAACCTGGACTGCCGTTAGAGCCTGGGCCTCGAAGATGTTGGGGGTGACTACTCTGGCCAGTGGAATGAGATGATCTTTTAAAGCATCTACCGCCTCAGGGCGAAGCAGCCTGCCGCCCGCTTCCGCCTCGATTACCGGATCTAAGACGAAGGGAATATCTGTCATTTGCAGGTGATCGGCGACTGCAAGTACAATCTCTTTGCTATGCAGCATGCCCGTCTTGGCAAAGGAAATGGAGAAATCATCGGTGATCGATCTGAGCTGCGCCATGACTACATCGGGCCCCAGGCCATAGACCTGTTGCACTCCCAGAGTATTTTGGGCAGTAATGGCTGTGATGGCGCAGGTCCCATGCAGTCCCAGCGCGGAGAAAGTCTTGAGGTCCGCCTGAATTCCAGCCCCACCCCCCGAGTCCGAGCCGCCTATGGTCAGCACGACTTGTGGCATTCGCTTCCCTTTTTTAGCCTTCCAATCAGGATATCTTCTTCTCTGCAGCTTGCACCATTTTCTCCGGCAGCTTGTACTTTTGAGCGATCTTCAAAGCGTTGCGGTAAAGGCCGGCTTGCATATGCTGCTCGTAGGACTTCATGGCCGCTTGCAGCCTCATATCTTCCGGAAGCTCGAATTCATCGGCGATCTCGGCCGCATTCTTGACCAGACCAACGCTCATGCTCTTGTTAAAGGCCTGGATCGCGGCCTGCCGGACCATATCATCGGGCAGACCATATTCCTTGGCATAATCGGCAGCAGTCCGGTATTGTTCGCTGTCTATTTTCCTGTCGAATGATCTCTGGGCAGCAACCAGACGAAGATCTGAGGGAAGATCATACTTCTTGGCCAGATCTGCGGCAAGCGAATAATCGCCCTTCTTAATATTGGCATCGTAGGCTTTGCGGACAGCCTCTATTAGCATATCATTTGGCAGACCGAAGTCAGACTTGATCTTTGCTGCCTCATGGTAGGCACCCAGGTTCATCTTTTCGGCAAACAGCCTAGCACCCTCAGTAAGCTTACTCTCAGCCATAGCATCCTCCATTAAGTTTATTACCACATTTTATGCAATGCGATTCTTTGCGATTCTTGTACAATTACTATTATTGTATCAAGAATAAGAAACTATCAGTCATCAATCCTATCTCGGAGATTGGTGATGAAAGCATACTGCGTGGTGGTTGGAAGCTTTCGCCTCAGCTCCCTTACTTCAGGAAGATAGATTATTATCTGCTTCGCGTGCGGCCTTTCTTTGCCTAAGATCTTGCTGACAAGCTCCACTTCCGGCTCGCCCTGAACCCGAGCGGCGCCATTGCCAAAGTCGGGAGACATCTCAATTAGCATGGGCAGTCGCAGACGGCTCCACAGAAACCTGGGCAGGCTTTGCGAGATCAGATCCAGCTCGACTTTATCAATGACGAAAAAAGAATTATCCTTTCCCTTGACGCCGGGTTTTTCCATAGTCAATAGCTGCGTCAAGTTGATTCGCCTAGTGGGCAGGTGCTGATTCATGGTCTGGATGGTCTTGACCAGCACATTCTTGTTCATCGTCTGTCTGTCTCCGGGAAATGCCATTGGCGCTTTTTATGCTCTCTTGCGACTTAAAGATAACCGTTATCGATGTCCAAAAAAATGTACGTTGCATAGCAATCTACCACATAAGTGCGACCTCGCCAGGGGCGCGGTAGTCTGCGATAGGTCATGCAAAAAAACGAACCGCTTTTCAATCCTAGGACATATTGATCGCCAGCGAATTCGACCACCCTGAAGTGGCTCCTTTATCATCCAGGGCCATGGCTTTGACCTGATATGTTCCGGCCTTGCTCCATTTGTGAGATACGCTTTCACTCTTCCCAGAGTCAATGAAGACCAAACCGGTCCAGGAAGTTGTTTCATCTCCCCAGTCGAAGACATACTTGACAGGGTCTCCATCAGGATCGTTTGCAGCTGTAGCATATCTATACGTGGCCTTGCTGCGTCCCAAGGTCGGTCCCGATGGTACGATCGGTGTATCGGGTGGATCATTGTCACTGATATTCACATCCAATAGATCCGTCCACCCTGATGATGCACCTTTGCTGTCAGTGGCATTGGCTTTGATCTGATACCTTCCCACTTTGATCCAGGCATGAGGTGCGCTTTCAACTGAGCCAGAATCGACCATCCCGGTAGTAGAGGTCGTCCCATCTCCCCAGTCGAAGGAGTACATGACTTTATCACCATCGATGTCTTTAGCCATTGTAAAATAGCTATGAGCGATCCCTATGTAGCCCGAACTCGGCCCGAATAGGTTCCTCGGCTCATTAGGTTTGTTGTTTGCCATAACGGCAATTGTCAAATTCCTGGACCAATTTGATGTGGCTCCTACTCTATCCTTGGTAATGACTCTGATCTGGTAGGTTCCTTCATTACTCCAACTGTGCACTGCACTTGCATTACGCCCAGATCTGATAAGATCCGTACTGGACTCATTTTCGTCTCCCCAGTCGAAGGTGTACTCTGCAAGGTCCCCATCAGGATCTGATACGAATGAAGTATACGTATATGCGGCCCAGGCATAAACCGATCTAGGTCCAGATGGTTCTGAGGGGTCATCGGGGGGTGAATTTATAATGACATTTTGCGCTTCTGACCATCCCGAGGATGCCCCTCGTTCGTCCATGGCATTTACCCTTATATGGTATGTTCCTGCTTTGCTCCAAGAATGATTCGCGCTCGCCCTTGCACCAGAGACAAGAAAGCCAGTGATGAATTCCGTTCCATCTCCCCAATCCAGGGCATACCTCATTTGATCGCCGTCTGGATCATCGGAGGATACAGAGTAGCTAATGGGAGTCCCTGGCTGGCCCGAAATAGGGCCTGATGGAGTTTTAGGTTTTTTGGGTGGTGTATTTATTGTGATGTCGAGCGACTCGGACCACTCAGAGAGGCCTCCCCTGCGATCTATGGCAATAGCTCTGATCTTATATGTTCCTGCCTTGTTCCAAGTGTGATTCGTGCTTGCCGCTTCACCAGAATTGATGAGAGACGTATTCGATTCCGTTCCATCTCCCCAATCCAGGGTATACATCACCTGGTCTCCATCCGGATCTACGGCAAAGGTGGAAAAGCTATAGGATGCCGCAGGGACGCCAATGGTGGCTCCGGTAGGGATGACTGGCATTTCAGGAGGATTATTATAAATTTCGGTAAAGATCAATGGCTCCGGCCAATAGGACACTATGCCACCATCACTGACAGTCCATTGCAGTGATCGGCCTGCATCGAAAATTGACCCGCCCAAGGCATAACTCACATTTCCGATAAAAGGAGCTCCTTGAGAAAATATGATGGATGACCACAGCAATACCAATATAAAAAAAATCCTTAGCGAATGGCTACATGTCATCTGGAACACAAAAGAAAAAGTAATATGAATTGTATTTAAATTTTTCTACAGACATATCGTTAGATCATGGTTCACAATTAATACTTAATTTAGTTTCTTATCAATAATTCAAAACCTTTTTAAGACTAAACATCCGTACCTATAATGCTAACTTTAATAAAGAAGGATGGATCTTGAAACGAATCAAGTTAGAAAATCATGATGGCTGCATTATAAACGCATGCGTAATGGAGTAGTTAAGGCTATCAAAACTAAAATCGTACATATATTAGATCTGAGCAAGCAAAAAAAGGTTAGGATATGGATATTTAAATATGTCGTTGGAAATTATAATTATTTCAGAAGCACATTCAGTAGGGCGAAGTGAATCGTTACAAAAGATTATTCATAAGCTCAAATGATGAAAAATACGAAAATCGCAGACGACATGACCTTAAAGCAGCTCATATAAATTTGTTTATAAACGGGAGGGATTTATATGGATGTATGTGAATTAAATAAAAATGAATTTAAAAGTGTTCTCTTGGTCGAGGATGAAGAGGCCCATGCAGAAATTATCCGCCGAGTATTTGAAGAGAAGAGTCCAGAACTGTCTTTTAACCATGTTGTAAGCATCAATGATGCCATTAAATGGTTAGAATTTTATAAAGCACCATATCCTCCGCTTGTTATCTCCGATTACAACCTTCCTGATGGAAATGGATTAGAACTGGCGAAAGGTGCTGCTAGCCCTGAAGAAGTTGGTTTTCCTCTTATCATCCTCACCGGGGTAGGGTCAGAAAAACTTGCAGTTCGGGCTCTTAGATCAGGTGCTTTAGATTATGTAGTAAAGAGCAACGAGGAGTTGCACCAGCTTCCAAAAATAGCCAAGTACGTACTTCGCGAATGGGATTTAATAATGGAACGAAGATTTGCAGAAAATGAGTTAAAGGATTTTATAAATGATCTGGATGATGCAAATAATCATTTAGAGGATTTCTTAGAGGGGATATCACAGGACCTGGAGGATTCAATCTCTTCCATCCATAACTTCAGTAATATCTTGCAAGAAAAATATGCAGATAAATTAGATGATGCGGCTCGAAGCGACCTGAAGAAAGTTGAAGCTGCTATGGAAAGGACCAATACTCTATTAGATAAATTGTTCGAGTATGTTGTTCCTATTTACTTTGATAGTTCGCTGATTGAGATTTACAATGCTAAATTGAATATACTAAATAGAAATGACATCTTGGCAAAAATTGAAAATTAATGTAGCTATGGCCAAATCCAATCACATATTAAACTAAGTGGATAGCCTGCAAAAGCAGCAGTCCGTTTACGTTGAAGATGAAGTGATCTGGGCTTTCTACGACCCCCCATGAAACAAAGACAGTTCATCGAAGATAGGCGGGCTGGTATGTGACTTTTTATGATAGATGGTTAGGGCAGATGAGCGTTTATTCAGGCCATAGACAAGTCATTTCCTTCCGCAGTGCTTTGATGCTGGCGGCCTTCATGTTGCTCGGCTATCTGGCACTGATGGTTCTGTTTAGAAACGACCAAGCGTTACGCACCGTGATCTGCGATTTGCTCTGTCCGGTTTTTAATGGTCTGGCTACAGTCGGTTTAATCTATGCGGCCCAACGCACCAAGATCTATGGATGGCGTATACACCTTGCCTGGACCATTCTGGCTGCAGCACAGCTATCATTTACGCTGGGAGACATCGCATGGACGGTTCTGGAGATAGGTTTCCATGAAGATCCATCCTCTTACGTAGCCGACGGACTGTACCTTTTGTTTTATCCTCTTTTTGCCGCAGGAATACTTCTCTTGCCAGCGAAACCATTGAATCGTGATGAGCTACTCAAACTATTGCTGGACATCGGAATTATAATGAGTTCAACGGTCTTGGTGTTCTGGGCATTTTTAATTGAGCCACTTATCGCGGCCAACGAAGAGGATGCATTGGCTTTTGCAATCGCCCTAGCTTATCCTGCAATGGATTTAATTCTGTTTTTTGGATTGCTGCAATTGCTTTTTAGGCGGCTCAGGTCGCCAGGACAAGGACCGTTACTGCTGCTATCAGCCGGAATTATTGCCGGGATCCTCGCAGACGTTGTCTACCTTCTGCAGTCTCTCCAGGGAACATATGAGTCAGGCAACCTCTTGGATATGGGATGGCTGATGAGCTACGCCTTTATCGGACTAGGTGGCGTATTGCAGGCAAATGCTAGCAAGCTTAATCCATCGAAGTCTACTGATCAATTTGAACCAAAAAGCGAGCAATTCGCCTGGCTTTCTTATTTGCCCTACTTTTTTGCTGCAGGTTCCTACCTTCTGCTCATATGGAGCCGCTACCACCTGAGCGATTCTTTCGGAGAAATTTCATGGGGCGTAGGCGGTATCATTGGGCTTGTGATCCTTCGCCAGGTATTAGGCTTAAATGAAAATGCAAGGCTCTATAAGATTGCCAAAAAGGAGATCGATGAGCGCGAGCGGTCACAGGAACTGCTTTCACAAAGCGAAGAACGTTACCGCACCGTTTTCGAAGTTGCGCCGGAAGTGATCTTTACTATTTCGTCAAAGGATGCAACACTCACGTCTCTCAATCCCGCCTTTGAGAAATTGACAGGATGGCCTGCGAGAGAACGGCTCGGCAAACCCTTCATAGGAATTATGCATCCCGAAGACCTGCCCATCGCCCAAGAGATGTTTAGCGAAACCCTGAGTGGAGAGTATGCGCATTCACATGAACTGCGGGTCCTCTCCCAATCCGGTGAGTATCTAACTGCAGAAATCATATGCGTACCCCAAATCGAACGCGGAAAGATTGTAGGAAAGCTTGGATTTGCTCGAAACATTACCGAGCGCAAACAGGCAGAAATCACCTTGCAGGTGGCCAAAGAGTACGCGGAAAATCTGATCCAGACTGCCAATGCTATAGTAATCGGATTAGATCTGCATGGCAATATCACTGTCTTCAATCAGGCCGCCGAAAAAATCACAGGTTACAGCAAAGCTGAATTGCAAAACCACAATTGGTTTGAATTGATCGTTCCAAAGGATCGCTATCCTGAGGTCTGGTCCGTTTTCAAGTATTTTAAGTCTGCCGATTTGCCAAGAAACTTTGAGAATCCCATCCTGACCAAGTCCGGCCAGGAACGATATATTGTCTGGCAGAATAGCCTCGTACGCGAGCAGGACCGGATCGTGGGCATAGTCTCCTTTGGGATTGACATTACCGACCGTAAGCTAGCAGAGGATGCTCTGCAAAAAAGTGAGCGATCTTACCGCCTACTTGCTGAAAACGTGACGGATGTTATCTGGACCATGGACCTGGACCTAAAGTTCACCTATCTCAGTCCTTCTATTGCCCGTCTTATCGGCTACGGCGTTGAGGAAGCAACTCTCTTGACGCTGGAAAAAATCCTGACACCCAGCTCTTTAAGGATGGTCCAGAAAGTTATAGCTGAAGAGCTGGAGAATGAAAATAATCCGCAAAAGGATCCTTTAAGGTCGCGGACCCTCGAAGTCGAAGAATACTGCAAAGACGGGCGTATCATCTGGGTGGAAGTTAAGACTTCATTTCTGCGCGATCAAAATGGCCGAGCCATCGGCATGCAAGGGATCTCACGTGATATTACAGACCGAAAGATTGCTGAAAATGCGCTCATTGAGTCGGAAGCCAAATACAGAACCATCTTTGAAAATACCGGAAATGCGGCTCTCATCCTGGATGAAGACACCACAATCTCCCATGCAAACGAAGTGGCTGATGAAATATTTGGTTACCGCGGAGAGGACGTGGTGGGCAAGAAAAGCTGGACTGAATTCATCTACAAAGATGATCTCAAATTTATGAAAAAATATCATGACTTAAGGAGATCTGATCCAAAGGCAGTCCCACAAAGCTATGAGTTAAGGTTGATCGACGCACATGGAAAAATGAGATGCGCATTCATAACCGTAGCCATGATTCCAGGAACAAAGCAAAGTGTAGCTTCCCTCACGGATATAACAGAGCGCAAAGCTGCCGAGGAGATGCTCAAGGCTTCCTTGCAGGAAAAGGAGATTCTTCTCAAGGAGGTTCATCATAGGGTCAAGAACAACCTGCAAGTGGTCTCCAGCCTGCTAAGCCTCCAGTCAGAATGTATCAAGGACAAGCAAACCGTCGAAATGTTCCGGGAGAGCCAAAATCGCATTAAGTCCATGGCATTGATTCATGAAAAGCTATACAGGTCCAAAGACATCTCAAAGATCAATTTTTCCGAGTATATCCGGAGCCTGTCAGGAAATCTCGTTAGGTCTTATGAAACCGTTTCTGGAGTCAGACTCAATCTTAACGTCGAAGATATCTATTTAGGAATAGATTCAGCAATCCCATGTGGACTCATTATTAACGAGCTGGTTTCAAACTCGCTAAAACACGCTTTTCCGGCAGGCAGCAAAAGTAGCGAAGGCGAGATCAAGATCGAGTTTCTCCGAGATGATAATAACAAGTTCAAGCTGACAGTCAGCGATAACGGCATAGGCTTCCCAAGAGATGTGGATTTTCAGCAGACAGAATCTCTGGGCCTACAGCTCGTGAGGATCCTGACCGATCAGCTCAGCGGAAGCATTGAGCTTCACAGGAGCTCTGGAACGAAATTTATAATTACTTTCACCGAAAATAAAACATGATGTAGGTGTTGGAGATTGGCAAAAAAGAGAATTCTGGTGGTAGAGGATGAGGTCATTGTGGCCATGGATATTCGTAATAGACTGAGGCACCTGGGATATGAGGTCTCCGCTATTGCGTCTTCTGGAGAAGAGGCCATTGAAAAAGCGAAAGAACATCCTGATCTAATTCTAATGGATATTGTATTGAAAGGAAAAATGGACGGCATCGAAGCCGCCAGGCATATCCAGGAACGCCAGAGTATCCCCCTGATTTTTCTTACTGCCCACTCAGATGATAAAACCCTGCAAAGAGCTAAACTCGCTGGGGTAAAGGGCTACATAATAAAGCCTTTTGATGACCAGGAATTGCAAAATGTAATAGGAGCTGCCCTTGATGCGATCTCATGTGCATAAAAGTAAAATATTCTCAAGGCAGACGATCTCTCAATGCATTTGGCAGGTCTTTAGGATCTTGGATCTATGAATCTCCATAAATCCATTGCCGGGCAAGAGAAAATTAAGGAATGGAGCCAGGCCTTGAAACCACATTTCGAATCATGGAGTTTTAAGAAAAAGGCGGTTTTCGTTCTTGCAGCTGTATTCGCCTACATGATTGCATTCCTGCCGATCTACACATCTATAGGCGATGTCGCAGGCGCAATATATATGCTGCCTGCTGTCGCAGCGGGATGGCTATTCGGGGTGCGCGGTGGATTGCTCGTCGGGCTTCTCTCCATCCCGGTGAACATTTTGCTCTACAGCCAGGTCATGGAAATAAGGTTTATACATTTTCTCCCAATCTGGCCCGGTCACTTTGCGGGAATTGTAGTCGGCGGTGCCACCGGCTGGCTTCGAGAGCTCCTGGATCAAATGAGAGATCAGGCCGATAAACTGGCGCGAGAGGAACATGTCCTCCAAGAGCAGATAGCCAAGCGAAAGCTGCTGGAGGATGAGCTGCACAAGTCATACGAAGGACTAGAAGTTAAGATTGAGGAGAGAACCTCAGAACTGGAGAATGCCAACACATCCCTGCAAAAGGAGATCGCAGAACGAAAGCTGGCTGAAGAAAGGCTTACACGGCTCAATGAGACCTTCCTGCACTTTGGGACTGATCCAAGCGAGAACATCGCCGACCTTACTGCTTTATGCGGAGTGCAGCTGAATGGGAGCTTTGCCATTTACAGCCGGTTCGATGGCGACAAGCTAACAATGGCAGAACAGTGGAACATGCCTTCCGATTTCGTTCCCGTGGATAGACCTGACGGCCAGATGTGCTACAACCTTCTTAAAAGCCACACAGATAAACTCTGTTTGGTCCGCAATCTCAATCTTACCAGCTATGCACAAATAAATCCAAATGTGCTCCGCTTCGGGCTGAAGACCTACTTAGGCAAGACAATTTCGTTTGGTGGCAAGGATGTAGGTACTTTTTGCGTCCTTTACAGAGAGGATCGCATCCCTGCGGATGAAGACATGAAGTACATGGAGATAATCGCCTCTGCAATAAGTGTTGAGGAAGAGAAGAAGCAAGTGTTGAGGATGAAGCTGGAGAGTGAGGCGCGCTTTCGGCGCCTTGCCGAGAATGCCCCCGATATTGTCGCTCGGCTTGTTTTATTTCCCAAGCACCATTTGGATTATATCAGCCCCGCAGTCGAGCGCATCTTAGGCTATGCTCCTGAGGAGTTCTATTTAAGGCCAGAACTAGGGAGAGATATTATTCATCCTGATGACTATCATCGATTTGTATCCTTAATGAAGGACGAGATACCATCAGGAGAGCCTATAATGCTGCGATTGCTCAGCAAAGATGGCAAATACATCTGGACCGAGCAGCGCAGTGTCCCCGTTTATGATGAATCTGGCGAGATGGTTGCTTTTGAATCCATCACTCGAGATGTAACGGATCGTGTGTACGCGGAAAAGCAGCTCAAGTCCTCTCTAGAAGAAAAGGAGATGCTTTTAAAAGAGGTTCATCACAGAGTGAAGAACAATATGCAGGTGATCTCCAGCCTGCTTAATCTTCAATCCGACAGCATAAAAGATCCGCAGGTCTTTGAGATATTCAAGGAGAGCCGAAACCGGGTCAAATCGATGGCCGTTATCCACGAGAAGCTTTACAAATCCGTTGATTTTAAGCATATCGACTTTGGTGAGTACATCAGGAACTTGGCTGCAGATCTTTTCAAATCATATCGATCCAAGCCTGGCGATATCCAGCTCAAGATAAATGTAGAGAATGTAATGCTAGGGATCGATACTGCAATCCCATGCGGCCTGATAATTAACGAGCTCGTTTCGAATGCATTGAAGCATGCCTTTCCTGAAGGCAGGAAAGGAGAAATCAACATCGAGCTATTCCGAAATGGTGATAAGTTTACGCTTGTCGTCGGTGATGACGGAGTAGGTCTCCCAAAGGGCCTTGATTTCCGGCAGACTGAGTCGCTGGGCTTGATGCTTGTGAGGACACTGACACAGCAGCTCGGTGGAACCATTGAGCTATCCAGGAACTTAGGAACAGAGTTTAAAATCATATTCTCGGAATCGGAAAGGAACAGGTAGTAGAATGGCAAAAATACTGGTTGTTGAAGACGAGGGCATCGTGGCCATGGACATAAAAAATAGGCTGATGCGCCTTGGTTACGATGTTCCATCTATAGCCTTAGCAGGAGAAGAGGCAGTGGAAAAGGCCGCTAAGATATGCCCGGACCTGGTGCTCATGGACATCATGCTCAAGGGTGAGATGGATGGCATCGAGGCTGCCAGGCAGATCCATGAACGCCTGGATATTCCCATAGTGTACCTCACTGCATTTTCAGATGAAGATACATTACAAAGAGCCAAAATAACCGGGCCTTTCGGCTATATAATAAAACCCTTTGAGGATAGAGAATTACACGTCGCTCTGGACATAGCCCTCTACAAGCACAAGATGGAGAGGATCCTGAGAGAGAGCGAAGGGGAGCTAAGAAAGTCCCGAGACGATTTGGAGATCAGGGTACAGGAAAGGACTGCCGAGCTGGCAGCAGCAAACAAAGATCTTATGGAAGAGATGGCAGAGCGCGAGAAGGTCGAAAGAGCTCTGCATGAGAGCGAGAGCCGTTTGAAGAAGATATTCGACACGGTCCAGGCAGGTGTTGTAATTATCGACCCGAAGACGCATATCATCGTCGATGCTAATCCAGTTGCATCCAGTATGATCGGCCTGGAAAAAGACAAGATCATCGGCGCTATTTGCCATGAATTCATCTGTCCTTCAGAGACAGGGCGATGCCCCATTACTGACCTTGGACAAGATGTAGACAGCTCGGAGCGTCAGCTGATAAGCACCGATAAAATGAATCGAACAATCATCAAGACTGCCGCCCCAATATCATTGGGCGATCACGACTATCTTATCGAGAGCTTTATCGATATATCAGCGCTCAAGCTGGCAGAAGAGGCATTGCATCACAAGGTGGAATTTGAGAATATTATCACGACTCTATCGACGAATTTCATCAATTTGGGGATGGAGAAGATCGATGGCGGAATAAATTATGCACTCAAACAGGTAGGGAGGTTTTCTGATATCGACAGGTGCTATATATTCCAATTCTCTGATGACATGACAAAAATGGACAACACCCATGAATGGTGCGCCGAAGAGATCGTTCCGCAGATCGATAACCTGAAGGGTCTTTCCACAGAAGACTTTCCCTGGGGGATGAACAAGCTCCAACTATTTGAGAATGTCTACATACCAAGAGTTGCCGACATTCCGCCAGAAGCAAGCGCTGAAAAGGAGATTCTAGAGGCCCAATCAATCCAATCCCTAATAGTAATTCCGATGGTCAGCGACGGACGACTCATAGGATATCTTGGCTTTGACTCTGTACGTAGCGAGAGAGCATGGTCGGATGAGGACATCAAGCTGCTCAAGATTACTGGAGAGCTTTTATCAAATGCACTAAGACGCAAGCGCGTAGAATCCGAAAAAGCCCTCCTCATAAAAGAGCTTGGGACGAAGAATGCTGAGATGGAGAGATTCACTTATACAGTCTCTCACGACCTCCGGTCCCCACTTATTACGATTCAGGGCTTCCTGGGCTTTCTAAAGAAGGACATGAGCCGGAGAGATGACAAAAAGAGCAATACAGACATTAAAATGATAGAGGAAGCTGTTAAAAATATGGACGCTCTCCTGGCAAGCACGCTAGAGCTATCTCGCATCGGGCGAGTGGTAAATCCGCCCAAAGTTGTACCTTATGAAGAAATTGCAAAATATTCGCTGGCCCAGCTTGCAGAGAAGATCCGGTCTAATGGAATTAGTGTCCTTGTTGCAAAAGATCTGCCCCAGGTTTATGTGGACCGCATGAGAATTACGGAGGTTCTCGTGAATCTGATTGAAAACAGTATAAAGTATATGGGAAATCAGAAGGACCCGCTGGTTGAAATCGGCTACAACGCAGATAATGAGAAGCCTTTCTTCTTTGTACGCGATAACGGTATGGGCATAGATCCAAGCCAACATGAAAAGGTCTTTGAATTGTTCTACAAGCTGGACAACAAGAGCGAAGGCAGTGGAGCAGGGATGGCTATTGTTAAGAGAATCTTAGAAGTGTATGGTGGCCTTGTATGGATAGAATCGGAGAAGGGAAAAGGATGCAAAATCTGCTTTACCCTTCCTTTGGTAGGAAACATATAAATATAAAAACAGTCAATACTTAGAGGGAGCAGAGGAAAGATGGAATGGATAATAAATTAGCAACAGTTTTGCTTGTAGAAGATGATGAGACACATGCAATGCTTATAATGAGGTCCTTTGAAGAAATGGATGTAGAAAAAATCCAATGGGTCAGCGATGGCCAGCAGGCAATGGACTATCTACAGCATCGGGGGAAATATGCAGATAATGAGAAAAGCTCACCACCTGATGTGATATTGCTTGATCTGCGTCTTCCCAAGCTCAATGGTCATGAGGTTCTAAAACAAATTAAGAGCCTTGAAGAGCTTAGAACGATCCCCGTGGTGATTCTCACAACTTCCAAGAATGAATATGATATATCTAAAGCATACATGAATTATGCCAACAGCTATCTTGTAAAACCGCTCGGATTGGATAAGTTTCAGGAAATGGTAAAAGAGATAGAGGTTTATTGGTTAGAGTGGAACCAAACGTGCTCATCATTAGGATAAATGAAGGAAAAAAACTAATTGTATTTATAATGAAATATTGATATACAAATTTATAATAATTCTAAGAAGTTTATAAATTCTGGCAAAAGGTGGCAACGAATGGAAGAGATGGCGAGAGAAAACAGCTCAGAAAATACTGTTTTGCTGGTTGAGGATGAAGAGGCCCATGCAGAATTAATACGCAGGGTGTTCGAAGAAAGAAAACCATCCTGGCGAATTGAACATGCGGCGAGCGTTAAAGATGCTATTAAATGGTTAGACTTAAATATTAAAAAATCTCCTTTTCTGGTCATTTCCGATTACAATCTCCCTGACGGCACCGGATTAGAGCTGGCAAAAAATGCGAAAGTCCCGGAAGAGGTTGGCTTTCCGCTCATTATCCTTACTGGTGTAGGCTCGGAAAGATTAGCTGTACAAGTTCTCAAATCAGGTGTTATGGATTACGTTGTGAAGAACGCAGAGGATATCAGCCTTCTTCCCCTAACTGCAATACATGCAATTCGGAGATGGAATCTGATGATGGAAAGGATAAATATCGAGAAGGAATTTAGAAAATATGTAGACGAACTTGATGATAGCATTAGCAATTTAGATGACATTGTGGATACGATTTCCAGAGATTTGCTGAGTTCAACGTCATCAATCCAGGATTTTACAAGATCCTTTATGGAAAATTATGCCGACAAATTGCATGATGACGATAAATATCCCCTGCTAAAGGTAAAAAACTCCACTCAAAAAGCAACCATTAGCATCAACAACCTTATAAAATTTATGATTCCGGTATTCTTTGATGGTACTTTGATCAATGTGTATAAAACCAAGCTTGAGATATTGAGAAACAACGAAAAATGCGAAGCTTAAAATAAAAAATAAAAAAACTAGTATCGAGCCATCCCTATTCGTTCTCATCAAAAGGTATTGATATACCTGTAAATTAATCTATTTTTCTTGAGATTCAGACACCTTCTGGCAGCCTGGGCCACATTTTCTCGGTCTTCATCCCGACAGTAGATCCCGAAGCGCCACGTGGCTTTTTGCGCTCTTTCCAGGATGCTGACCAGAGGAGACACTTCTCGTAGGGGCCTGACCTCCCCCTCTACAAGAGCAGGAAAGTTGCCCTCCGGTGTATCAGGAAGCGCTGGATTGTCTACTAGAATGTAATCTGCATTTCCTCCCGCTTCATGGGCAATCTCCAAAGCCAGCATCTTTTCGCTAACCTTGAGAATAGAGGGGTCCAGGCACTCCAGGCCGACATACACAGCCCGCTTAAAAATTCTCCGAGATCTGATACGAGAAGCCATCTCAGCCGCATAGCCGCCAGACAGCTCCAAGGAATTAAAGAGCTGGATGTCATCCATATCTTTTACGGCAGAAGCACTGGTTCCTTCTTCAATCATGCGCCGGATGCCGGCGGAGATCATGCATTCCGAGATGCGGCAGACATGATGGTAATACACGGAAGGATGCATGAGCAGCCTGGAGATGAGCAGAGAGGTCGCCGCCTGCACACCTCCTGCCTCCACCACGAGCTGTCCGCCGTGAAGGGTCATCTTTTGCAGAAGGCGCAGTAGATCTATCACTCCATAGGCCACGCCCGTATAGTGGGCGTCTCGGATCAGGTAATCCATCCTATCCACATCTATCTCGCCGCTCACGATCTGCCCCAGACCAAATCCATTTATGGAGGCCTGAATATCGGAAGCTAAGAGGCCGTAATTGTCTAAAACCGCCTTAAGCTCGCTTCTCTTCAAGAGATCTATGATGCTCTCATGCTCCATTCGCAGGTAGGGTGCAAGGGCTGCTTCCGTGGCATGGGAGAGCGGACCGTGGCCCACGTCGTGCAGAAGCGCCGCCGCGCATACCAACATCTTATCCTTTTCTTGCAGGCCAAGATGGTTCGCGAGAAGACCTGCCAGGTGGTAGGCTCCCAGGCTGTGCTCAAAGCGAGTGTGATTGGCACCGGGATAGACCAGGCTGGCCAGGCCAAGCTGCTTGATCCAGCGCAGCCGCTGCATCTGGGGCGTATCTGCCAATTCCAGGGCAAGGCCCTCCAGCTTCACATAGCCGTGCACAGGGTCTCGGATCTCGGTCATCGGGCATAACCGTGAGTCTCCTACATTAAATATTGTTCTGGATCTCTCTTCATCAAGTCTAACAGAGACATGCCTTTTGAAAGTATAATAGAAACTATACACCCGGGGATCTCTAATGATCGGCTTTTTCGCCATGTACATTTGTCGAATAGAGCTGATGCCAATCTTCCTATTATTTATACCTGAATTGTGGAGGAAATGATATGCGTATCCTGATCACCGGAGCTGGCGAGGTGGGTTTTCTCATAGCCAGCGAGCTTTATGCCGATCATGATGTTACTGTCATGGACAAGAGCCCTACGGCCTGCGCCCGTCTGCAAGATATGGATGTAAAGGTTTTGCAGGGCAATTCTGCCAATGCCCGCCTTCTTCAGGAGGCAGGCATAAAGAAAGCGGATATAGTAGTAGCCGTAACCGGCAATGACGAGGTGAACGTAATCACCTGCATCATAGCCAGCCACCTCGGTGTGCGCCAGACCATCGCCAGAGTCAGCAATCCAGAGTATATTGATCAGCCGGTTCAAGATCGAAAAGAGATAGGTATAAGCTACATGATCTGTCCGGAGCTGGCCATGGCCGAGGATATGGCGAGGT
>Ga0307378_10003373_pt1 | contig 23495 bp, 26 predicted proteins | sample UN1MG_FD_202238 | JGI IMG/M metagenome (GOLD analysis project Ga0307378, IMG submission 202238) | Soil microbial communities from Risofladan, Vaasa, Finland - UN-1 | ecosystem: Environmental > Terrestrial > Soil > Coastal area > Acid sulfate soil | place: Finland: Risofladan, Vaasa | collected...
TTTAGTTTCATGGATGGTTCACAACGGGAAGGAAAACCCCTTGTATGAGCATTTTGACCGCCTCCTCGACCTGGCCAGACGATATGATCTTGTCCTGAGCCTGGGCGATGGATTGCGGCCTGGGGCAATTGCCGATGCCACGGACCGGGCTCAAATTCAGGAGCTTCTGACTTTGGGCGAACTGGCAGAGCGGGCCTGGCAGGCGGATGTTCAGGTAATGATTGAGGGGCCGGGGCATGTACCCATAGATCAGATTGAAACCAATATAATCCTCCAGAAGCGGCTTTGCAAAAACGCCCCTTTTTATGTGCTTGGCCCTCTGGTGACTGATATTGCACCCGGCTATGACCATATTTCCTCAGCCATTGGTGCAGCCATTGCAGCACGGGCCGGGGCTGATTTCATATGCTATGTAACTCCTTCGGAGCACCTTCGGCTGCCCACACCCGAAGATGTGCGGGATGGGGTGATCGCTGCCCGCATTGCCGGTCATGCTGCCGATATTGCCAAGAAAATACCTGGGGCCATGGAGTGGGACAATCAGATGTCGCAGGCCAGGAAATCTCAGGATTGGGAAGCACAGATTCGTCTGGCCATTTACCCGGAAACTGCGGAGAAGATGCGCCAGTCCAGCCTGCCCAAAGAAAATACCACCTGTACCATGTGTGGAGAATTTTGCGCCATCAGTTTGGTCAAGGAATTTTTACGACCTACGATGCCATAGGCAGACTTTGCAAGCAGTATGCAAATGATTCAAGTATGAAGATGCCGTAAGCAGAGTTTACAAATAGTATGAAAATGATTTAAGTATGAAAACGATTCAAGATTGTTACCTCTATGTCCTGACCCCTCCCGACATAGGAGAGGTGACTTCCTCGCTTGGTAGGGTCATCCTTGGTAGGGTCAAAGAATCCATCATCGACCGGAGGCAGGGAATCGACGCTCTACAACTGCGCATTAAGCAGAAAAGCGATCGACAGATCAGTGATAGGCAAATCCTGGACCTTGGCAGGCAGATTCGACAAATGACTTTAGAATCAGGAATCCTTATGATCATGAACGATAGGCTGGATCTTTGCCAGATACTGGATGCTGATGGCCTGCATCTTGGGCAGGATGATATTCCCATTGAGGAGGCCAGAAAAATTCTTGGGCAAGAAAAAATTATCGGCATATCCACGCATACTCTGGCCCAGGCCTATGAGGCTGAACAAAAAGGAGCAGACTACCTCGGCTATGGCCCCTGTTATTCAACCTCGACCAAAGGGGACCTGTCCCCCAAAATCGCTTTTGAAGAAATCGACCGGTTGCGCCAGACCCTGAAGGTTCCTTTTTTCATTATTGGCGGGCTTTCCCTGGAAAACCTGCCCCCTGCCCTTGCAGCCGGAGCCGACCGGATAGCCATTTGCGCAGGAATTTATCATTCTGCCAACGTCAGGCAAACAATCCAAAAAATTCGCCAGTTGCTTGATGGCCATGCTGGCCATGAAAAAACCACGTCTCGCCAGATTCCCGATAGCCAGGAGAAAATCTAAGTGCGGAGCAGTAAAGTAAGTGGAGCAGTAACATGAATTCACCTCCTTTTTCTTCCGAAAACTTTTCCTCAGCGCCCTCTAACTCACGCTCTAACCCGCCCTCTAAAAAACCATCTTCACCGGCCAGGGCACTCACTATCGCCGGTTCGGATTCCGGGGGTGGGGCAGGTATACAGGCAGACCTGAAAACCTTTACCCTGCTAGGGGTTTTTGGCCTTTCAGCAGTCACTGCGCTTACGGTGCAAAACACTCTGGGTGTGCATCGCATTATGGGTATTCCTGAAGATTTTGTGCAGCAGCAGTTGACTTCGGTGCTGGAAGATATCGGCGCGGATGCCATCAAAACAGGCATGCTCTGGAGCCAGGGCATTATTGAAGTGGTAGCTGATACACTCAAAGGGAAGATTTTTCCTGACAAAAGTTTCCCTGGCAAAAGTCTCCCTGACAAAAATCTCCCTCTGGTGATAGATCCCGTACTGGCAGCCAAGCGCGGGGAGCTCCTGCTGCAGCCAGAGGCGATTCCTGTTCTCAAACAGCGCCTTTTTCCCCTGGCCAGCCTGGTAACGCCGAATATCCCAGAGGCTGAGGTGTTGAGCGGGATTTCTCCCCTGGCGAGCCTTGAGCAGATAAAAAAGGCAGCCGAAAAAATAGTGAATTGCTGGGGAGCTAAATCTGTCCTGATCAAGGGGGGGCATCTCCCTGGCCAGGGTCAGATTTTCGATTTCTTTTTCGATGGAGTAGAATGCATGATTTTTGAAAAGGAAAGGCTTCCCAATCAATATACTCACGGAGTGGGATGCACCCTGGCCGCTGCTATCACCGCTTATTTAGCTCATGGCCTTGAGATGGTCGAGGCCATTCAAAAGGCACAGAAGTTCATTAAGGAGGCCATTCAATCCTCCCTGCCTTTGGGTCAGGGAATTGGCCCGATTAACGTGAGAATAACAGAGATGTAACTACTCAGGTAGATAACTACTGAGGTAGATAGGCTGTAGGCATTTAGGCTGTAGGAAAAGACAACGACTAACAGCCTACAAGCCCTGCATTACTAACAGTCTAACAGTCTAACAGTCTAACAGCCTACACAGCCTAAACAACCTGAGTAGTAACACAGAGATTAGGGACAGGGATCAGGGGAAATACACTATCCCATTTCTACCCTATCCCCTGATAAGGAGAAATAGTAAGGAGAAATAGTATGGTTGAACAATACAAATTGGGGAGAACATTTCTTGGTCGCCTCGAACATGGAGCGGATTTACTGAACGAACTCTATCAGGTCTGCGAAAGCCAGAATATTCAGGTGGGCACTCTTCAGGTCATCGGAGCCATTCAGAAGGCCTGTGTTGGTTTCTATGATCAAGGGAAAAAGCTTTACCAGCAGATTCCCCTCCCAAATCCGGCGGAAATCGTCTGCTGCATAGGCAATATCTCCTCCAAGGATGAAAAGGTCTTTATCCACGCCCACCTCACCTTGTCCGATGAAGAGGGGAAGGCGTGGGGAGGACACCTGATGCCAGGGACGATCATCTTTGCTGCAGAATTTCAGGTCCAGGAACTTCAGGGGAAGATCCTCCAGCGGAGTGAGGACCCTGTCACCGGCCTAACCTTATGGTCACGGGGATCGTGAATTCAAAAAGAGAAAGAGGAGGTAAAAAAATATGCAGGCTCTGCTCGTAGCGGATGAATCCGGACAGATTTACGATCATCCGTACTTGAAACTTGCGGCCCAATCCGGTCGCAGACTCATCAGGCCAGATAGTGGGCAATTAATACCCCTGCCTTTTGGCAGCCAGCTTTTTATCATGCCCGGCCGCATTCCCATAGGCTGGGACAAGAAGGCTAAAAAGTTTTTGACTTGTGACCAGTTCGCCTTTGACGGACACAAGAAGCAGTGTTTTCCCGTAGCTGCTTTTCTGGCTCCGGGGTTTTTGCGTACTCTGCTTCCGGCAGCCCAGATTGCTCAAGGAACTGCTCAAGGCTCAAGAACGGATCTTCCCCTCTGGGCCTATACTGCTGTGGGCTGGAAGGATGGAAAATTTTGGGTGACCGGCCTTCAGATTGACCCTAATCCCCACTGGCACCCGAAGTATTTCCAGAATGATCAGCAGGTGGCCAAGGCTGTGCGCATGTTTTTGCGAGAGATGCCGGATAACCGGCTCGTTCGGCAACTGAGCCGCTGCGCACTGGAATACCATTGCTTTGCAGCTAAAAACTTTTTCCTGAAGCGATGGGAATGCCCTCTTCCCACCTCGCCCGTATGCAATGCCAAATGCCTGGGATGCCTCTCACTTCAGCCAGGCGAGTGCTGTCCCTCCTCTCAGGAAAGAATCACCTTTGTCCCGAAGGTGGATGAATTGCTGGAAGTTGCATTGCCTCACTTAAGCGTGGAGGATGCTATTGTGAGCTTCGGTCAGGGGTGTGAGGGTGAACCACTGCTGCAATCGGACACTTTGGCCGCAACAGTCAGCCGGTTGCGCAAGGAAACCCAAAAAGGTATCATCAACCTCAATACCAATGGGAGCCTTCCGCACAGAGCCGAAGAGGTCTACCGGGCAGGACTTGACAGCGTAAGAGTCAGCCTCAACAGCCTGATTTCCACCTCCTATGACCGTTACTACTCTCCTTGCGGATACACCTTCGACCACGTCATTGAGTCCGTGGAGAGGGCACGAAAACTAGGTCTGTTTACCTCGCTCAACCTCTTGATCTTCCCCGGCCTCACAGACCGGAAAAAAGAGTGCGATAGGCTCTATCAATTTATTGAGCAGGTCGGAGTAGATCTTATCCAGATGCGAAACCTCAACATTGATCCTGACCTTTACATGAAGAGAATGAAAATAGATGAGGAAGATGCGGGGGAGAACAGGGGAGATTTTGTGCCTATTTGGGAAATAGTCGAAACACTTCGGAGGAGATTTCCCAGCCTCAAACTGGGATATTTCAACAAGCCGAGACAGGAGGTGAAGTCAAAAGTTTAGGGATAGACTCATTAGTGTAGGGGCGGCCCCATATGTACGGCCTATATGTGACAAAGTCAGGCACAGGGACCTGCCCCTCCCCAATGCCTTTTAAGGTTAACGGTACTATCCGGTTTTTCCCCTCATCTACCTCACCCAGCATCCAATAATATTCAGATTTTAATTAATTATAGCATCTTGGATAGATTCAGGCAATTGCTCATCCGCCCCAGGCTCAAGACTGCAAAAGCAGGATAAGCTCTTTCATCCCCTTCCTGATCATCATCACAGCCATTGCTGCCAGGAACAGATGGACGATCCTGGAGAGGACTTCGGCCCCTGCCTCACCAATCAACAACAAAATCCAATCAGAGAGAGCAAGGACAATGCCTACCAGGGCAATATTGAGAGCTACAGCAATAAGTACTACGCTTACCCCTGAGTGTTCCATCAGGATAAGCAGGGTGGTTAAAACGGCGGGACCAGCGATAAGAGGCGTGCCTATGGGAACCACACCTGAATTTTTTGCTACAGGCATTATTCCCCGCCTTTTCTCCTGGCTGCTGAGGCCATTTATGGCTAAAATAAAAAGGATAATCCCCCCGGCCACCATAAAATCTCCACTGGTAATGCCAAGCCAGCCAAAGACCACCTTTCCCAAAAAAATAAAACCAAAGCACATTCCTATGGATGTGGCCATCGACTCAAGGATGATCTTTCGCCTCTCCGTTTTCCCTAATCTGCGGGTCAGAGCGATAAACACGGACAATACACCAACCGCATCCATTGCCACAAAAATAGGAACAAAGGCAAGGGAAATTGCTTTCAGCATATCCTCTCCAGGCGCTCTCTGCCGATTTAAGGGCAGGTACCTTTAGGCACTCAAGGAGATCCAGGCAGCTACCCCTACACAGACCCTTTCTAACACTCAAGGCGATATCCAACAGCCCACTGCCACTCAAAGCGATATTCAGGCCCTCTAGACACTCAAGGCGATATCCAGAACCTCATCCACCCGGTCAACATATCGAAAATCAATTCCTTCGATTAGCTCAGGGGCAATTTCCTCCACGTCAATCTTATTTCGGGAGGGGAGAATTATGACCCTGATGCCTGCCCGTTTGGCAGCTAAGACCTTCTCCTTGATGCCGCCAACCGGCAGGACCAACCCGGCCAGAGTGACCTCTCCGGTCATAGCCATATCCTTTTTCACGGACCGGCCACTTAAGATAGAGCTGATGGCAGTTGCAATGGCTGTTCCGGCAGACGGGCCGTCTTTAGGGATAGCACCGGCAGGCACGTGGATATGCAGGTCGCTCTGCTCGTAGAAGTCCGCATCGACTCCGTACCGGTCAGCAATTGATCGGATGTAGGACAGCGCAGTTTTAACCGACTCCTGCATCACCTCTCCCAATTGTCCAGTGATAGTCAATCCTTTTTTCCCCGGCATTCGCAGGGCCTCGATAAAAAGGATATCTCCACCGCTCTCAGTCCAGGCCAGTCCGGTAGCCACTCCGGGGGTAGATGTCCTGCGTGCCGTCTCTGGGTAAACCCTTGGCGGTCCCAGATATTCGCGCACTTTATCACGATCAATGTGCTCGTACTGTAGCCCTCCGTCATCTCCCTGCGTAGCTATCCGATACGCTACCTTCCGACAAGTCCTGGCAATTTGCCGATCCAGATTTCTCACTCCTGCCTCCAGGGTGTAATTGGCAATGATGTCCTGAATGGCCGAATCCTCAAAAGAGATATTTTCCAGCTTAAGCCCATGAGCTTGAATTTGCTTGGGAACAAGGTAGGTTTTAGCAATTTTAATCTTCTCTTCGTTGATGTAACCCGACAGGCGCAAAATCTCCATCCGATCTTGCAGCGCCGGATGAATGGTCTGCAGCACATTGGCTGTAGCAATAAACAGGACACTGGACAGATCAAACGGCAGATCAACGTAATGATCCATAAAATTGAAATTTTGCTCCGGGTCAAGGACTTCCAAAAGGGCCGAAGAGGGATCTCCTCGAAAATCCACTCCCACTTTATCGATTTCATCCAGCATAAAGACTGGATTATTTGTCCCGACCCGCTTGATGTTCTGCAAAATTTTTCCTGGCATGGCCCCGATATAGGTTCGGCGGTGCCCCCTGATTTCCGCCTCATCCCGTATGCCGCCCAAAGACATGCGGATAAATTTACGGCCCAGGGCTTTGGCAATGGACTGACCGAGTGAGGTTTTCCCTACTCCCGGAGGACCAACAAAGCAAAGGATAGGCCCTTTCATATCCTGCTTGAGCTTTCGCACTGCCAGATATTCGATCATCCGTTCCTTGACTTCCTTTAGATCATAATGATCATGCTCTAAAATATCCCTGGCCCTATCCAAATCCAGGTTATCCTGGGTTGATAGCCGCCACGGCAGATCCATGAGCCAGTCCAGGTAGGTCCGGATAACGACATATTCCGGGGCCGCACTTGGGATAGAGTCCATGCGGCTTAATTCCTTCTCAGCTACCTTGCGCACTTCGTCCGGCAGGTTAATGGCAATCAGCCGCTCCCGTAACTCCCTGACTTCCGACTCCTGGGCACTGCTTTCCCCAAGCTCTTTCTTAATGGCCTTCATTTGCTCCCTCAGGAAGTATTCACGCTGGCTTTTGGAAATCTCATCCGCCACTTCGGATTGAATTTTTCCGCCTAATTCCAAAATTTGTATTTCCTTATTCAGGAGAGTTAAGATCTGGTGTAATTTCTCTTCCAGGTCCTCCAATTCCAAAATTTTTTGCCTCTCATCAGCTTTTATGTTTATGATGGAAGCAATCATATAAATCATTGAGAAAGGGTCCTCAAGATTTGAAACTGCAGATCCCAGCTCATCAGGCAAGTAAGAACTTAAGGCAACAATTCGCTGGAACTTGTCATTTAAATTCCGGAGCATGGCCTCGGTCCGGTTGGTTTTGATGTAACTTTCCTCGATAACCTCAACCTGGCCGATTAAATAAGGCTCAGACTGCATAACTTCTACAAGCATGACCTTTTTTAATCCCTGAACCAAAAGTCTGAGACTTGAATCCGGCATCTTTACCAATTTTAAAATGCCGGCAGCAGTCCCTATACGGTAGATATCATCGAAACCGATTTCCTCTCCTTTAGTTGGTTCCGTTTTAATCAAAAAGGTTCCGATAATTCGATCCCTCTCCATGGCTGCCTGCACAGCGGCAATGGATTTTTTCTTGCCAATCACCAGGGGTGAAGCCGTATAAGGCAATACAATCGTATTTTTTAATGGCTGAACAGGTATCTCTCTGCCAATCTTATTGAAGTGATAATCTTCTAAATCGTTTATTTCCATGTGTTCATTCCTCAAATGATATCCCCTTGATTTATGGTACTATCATTTTTATTATCCACCTTCCTTTCAATGAACGCTACTCCTTTACCCCTATAGTAGTCGTACTACCTGGTGAATTTTTGCTACACACTTTCGGTAATCTTATAATTAAAAATCCATCTTCATAGTAACCACGGATTCCCTTCTCGTCAATTTCGAAGGGAACATAGACGATTCTTTCAAAAGCACCGTATTCAACTTCCATCTGATGGTAAAGAACGTTAGCCCCCCTGATCCGTTCCTTCCTGTTCCCCCGCACCACGAGGTATTTATCCTGAAAACTAATCTGCACCTCCTTGTTGTTGATACCTGCCAGTTCCACCTCAATCAAAATCTCCGAGCTTAATTCATACACATTGGTGAAAGGATGCCATCCTCTCTCTCGTGGAAAAATCGAAGTTTTTTGAGGATAGAATAAATCGTAAAAAACCCTTTCCATATATGAACAGTTAACCTCAAACCTCTCACATTTATGTCCTACTTCAATCTCGTTCATGGACAAACCTCCTCTAAAGTACTCCTTCCTGGTTCTGAGAAGTGAAAAATTAACATTGATAAGCTTATACTAAAATGCTATACTTTAACGATTTTTGATGATATTCTCTTATCCACGAATATCCTTTATGCTAAGGAACCACCAGAAACAGGCTCTATTCCAAAAAAATCCCTATCCTTCTTCGTCGAGATAGCTTTTAAATAGTTTTTGTAAATTATAGAATCAAAGAATAAAGGCCCTTATTTGTCAGCATGATCCTGATACGGGAAATAGAACGTCGAATACACACATTTCATGCCTTTTTGTATTTGTTTAAATCTTCGGTAAATTTTCATTAATATGACCACGAAAAAACTTTCAATTAAAAAATTAATCCTCATCTTTTGCATAGTTATCATGTGCATAATTGGCATCATAGCCTTCCTGACTGCCGGCCCGCAAACATGGCAGGCCATCAGACAGATGCAATTCAAATATATGATTCTGGCCTTGGTTCTTGGAGTACTGACCGTCTTCCTGGATAGTATGATACTCAAGATACTCTCTTTAGCTGCCGGAACAAAAATCAGCTTTTACTACTGCCTGGAAACCATTCTATTCTATCTCTTCCTCTCCTCCATCACCCCTACAATCACTGGTGGAGAGCCTTTAATGATTTATATGCTTACCCAAAAAGACGTGCCACTTGGAAAAGCCACCAGCATCATTCTCATAAGGGGAGTCATGATTCTTTCGATTATTGCTATGACTGCTCCGCTTATCATCTATTTTCATGGAGAGCTTATCCAAAACGCGCTTTTGAAAAATCTCTTCCGATATATTGCGATGTTGCTTATCCTGTTGATGATCTTCCTCTTTTATGCCTTTCTTAATCCAATAAAAAGTGAAGAGATTATTCATAAAATCTGCTCGTGGATAGAGCGTATTAAAATTTTGGCCAGGTATGGTGAAAAATTAGAAAAAAGACTGAAGGTCTGGATTGATGATTTTAGCAGTTGTTTGAAGGAATTTTTAAAATACAAGAAAAAAATTCTTTTAGGATCCGTCATTCTGACGGCCGTCTCTATTGGCACAAGCTATCTGATCGCCTATGCCATTTTGGAGGGGCTGAACCACCATCTGCCTGTCTTGCAGATAATTATGATTCAATTCGTACTCTACTTTCTCCTTTACTTCACGCCTACACCAGGAGGGACAGGCGTAGCCGAAGGAGGCTGTTATATTATGTTCTCCTCTTCGGTCCCCACTCATCTTCTGGGAATTTTTGTTATCCTGTGGAGGTTTTTTACCATTTATATCTGGGTTATCCTGGGCGGGCTCCTCATTACCAAGACCATTGGTCTGGATATTCTCGATAAAATTTCCACTCCCTGAAGTCTAAACTTCTCTTTGGATGAATGAGGGATAACGTAATTGGTGGGGCTCACTATTGTGCTCTACTGAAAAAACAACAAAAGGAATAAACATCCATTCAGGCAAGTTGGATTACCAAAGACTATAGACCAACTAAAGCTTATAACCCAATGCTTGTGGTAATTTGATCTAAAAACTTCTGGCACAAAAACTGGCTGCAAACAGCGCAGGATTCCAGTCCTTTTTCATAAACACAACATCGGAAAATCGGGCATCTGCCCCAAAACATACTTCCCTTTTGTCTGACACATCCAAGACATTTATCTTTATAAAATTGGCAATCTTCGCAGTTCAATCCACAAATTGCTTGCAATCCCTCTGAAATTTTCTCTTCGGCCGAATTGCTGCTTCCTGCGCTCATTTGGCTTTCCATCCAGGTTCCCCCTCTTTTAATAAGTATCAAAACTCAATATAACCTGGTCTTATAGACGTTATTTCAGTAAGTTCCTTATGATTTTTTTTAATAGTGGGGGGGGGGACTGAAAAAAAGTTATCAGTTATCAGTTATCAGTTATCAGTAAAGACGGTTATCAATTGAAAAACAAGTGGCCAGTAAAGGCACCGATAACTGTCTTTGCTGATAACTTCCTTTTTCACAGGGAATGCTTTTCTTCCTTAGCTATGGACTCCAGTTTCTTTTTAGCAATCTGGGCCTGATCAGAGTCAGGTGCCTTATCAATCACCTGTCTGAGGCGGATTTTGGCCTCTTTAAGTCTGCCGATAGCTTGAAAGGCGAGAGCTTGTTTAAGAAGGGCCGATGAGAGTTTATCTCCCTGGGGATAATTCTGAATCACCTTCTCATATTCCAGGATTGCTTTCTCGTAGTTCTTCTGATTGTAGAAAGATTCCCCAATCCAGAACTGGGCATTATCCGCATAATCGCTTTTGGGATAGCGATCTAGCAAGGCGAGAAATTTCTTTTGGGCTGCTGCCCAATCTTCCCGGAGAAAGGTCTCATAGGCATCATTATAAGAGCTCTTATCGTCAGTTTCGTCAACAGGAGGAGGGACAGTGCCGGGGACAGGAGTTCCGGGAGAAGGACTCTGGAGAGAAGCCGGTTCTTGAACTTGCGTCTTTTCCGGCTCCTCTCCCTGAGAAGTCAATCCTCCCGATTGGGCTGGTTGCGACGGTTGGGAGGATAGTTTTTCAAGCTTCTTTATGGTCTCTTCTTGAAATTGAAGATACCTCTTCCTTTCATCCTCAAATTCCTGGGACAGACGCTGAAATTTCCGGTCGAATTTTTTCCACAGACTCGTATCTTCCTGCTCAGCCGTAAAATGAGAATGAACATCCTCTTGCAGGCTATTGAGCCTCACTTCCAAGTCCGCCAGTCGTCTTATATAGTCCGGAGTCTGGGTGCCCCTGTTTTCTACCCGTTTTAAGCGATTATCCATATCGTAAACCTGATTTGCCAGATCATTAACCTGGAGAATCGCCTTATTTACATGGGGTTTCAAATCCAGGACCTCTTGGTGGGTAGCGCAGCCTATAAAAAAAATGCTCCACACCCCTAAGCCAAGCCAGCATACCATAAACTTTCCTCTGCCCCAAGATATCATAAGCCCTTTCCTTTAGTATCTTTCTGTAAAGGCGGTGATAGAATTATTTTCCGAAGATGATCATATGAGCACGACGGTTTTTGGCCCAAGCCTCCTCGTTGTTCCCTGGATCAGCCGGTTTTTCCTCTCCATAGCTGATGGTAGAGAGCATCTCGGCCGGTACTCCCAAAGAAACCAGGTAATCTCTAACACCGGCTGCTCTTTTTTCTCCAAGTGCCAGATTGTAGCTCGTGGAGCCTCGCTCGTCACAGTGCCCCTCAATCTGAATTTTGGCATCAGGAGATTGTTTCAGTAAATCGGCGCTTTCCTTTAATATGTTACGGGCCTCAGCAGAGAGATCTGATCGGTCGAAAGCAAAATACACATCTTTCAGTTTAGAGCTTTCGCTAACTTCCCCTTCGATACCCGGTGTCTCAGCCTTAGTTAGTGATTTATCAAGTTCGCTCTCTTCCGTTTCAGCCGGAGGCGTCACTGGCTCCTCTACTTTGGTTTCAGTTGGTGTTACCGCCTCCTCCTTGACCTCAGGAGTAACTAAAGGTTCCGTTTTAATTCTCTTAGCACATCCTCCACAAAAACTAATCATGCAAACAACCAAAGCCAATCCCAATAACCCCTTTATCGTCTTCATAATAAAGTACCCTCCCTAGGCATAAAAAAGCCTTCTGTTAAATGATGTTATGGTATTATGTTTAATCAAAAACAAATAAATACAGACATAATGATATAAATATTCAAATTAAGGTGAAATAACGTACTTATTCCAAATGCGGTGACCAAGAGGGGTTGGTAGCGTCCCCTCGCAACGTCGTCAATTTTCTCTGATGGGTACCATTTATATTCATGACATATATAGCCGCCCCTCCCTCCTTTGTAGAGCTAAAGGCAAGATATCGCCCATCCGGAGACCACGTAGGATCTTCATTATTGCCAGGTCCACGGGTAAGTTGCCGAACCCGATCTCCGTCAGGCGTAGCCAGAAAAATCTCAAAAAATCCACTTTGACGCCCACAAAATGCAATCCAGTCTCCTTTTGGAGACCATGCAGGGGAAACATTATAGTTTCCCTGATAGGTTATCCGCTTAAGGTTTTTCCCTGATTTGTCCATGGTATAAACTTGTGGAGTCCCGGACCGATCAGATACAAAGGTTATCTGCTTCCCATCGGGAGACCATGAAGGGGAAGCATAGTTATCTGAACCGGAAGTGAGCGGAATGGCTCCCTTGTCTCCCACTTTGGTTAAAAAAAGATGCGATCGATCATCTTGCTTCAGCATTAATACCATTTTTTCCCCTTCGGCATCAGAAAGCCAGGTTGGACAGGCATTTAATCCGTTCCGGTAGGAAATCCGATAATTATTTCCTGATACAAGATCAATGGCATAAAGGTCCGGGTTCCTCTTCATATAGGATGTGTAGAGTATTTTTTTACCATCAGGCGTCCATCGGGGTAAAATATTAATCGATTTATTACGGGTAACTTGCCTGAGATTTTCTCCATCGACATCTATCAGGCAAATCTCTTTATTTCCGGTCTTGTTTGAAGCAAAGACAATTTGCGTATCGAATACACCCTTTTCTCCGCTGATCTGAAGAACGACATCATTGGCCAACTGATGAGCAACACGTCGCCATTCGGCTTTTTTCCCTTCATAGCGAATCCCTTTTAGAAATTTTTTCTCCACCAGATCGTAGAGCCGGACGCTTCCCAGAAGGGAGTCTCCGGAAACCCAAAAGCTGCCGGTTACCAGGACATTCACTTCACTGCCATTCCAGGCATCAAAATCAGAAACGTCCAAAAGGTTGGCTCTTATTTGAGCTGTATCCGGAAAATCTTCCGGCTTAATAACGCGAAAAAAACCAGAGATCTCCAGATCATTAATCAAAGTACGCTGAATATTTTGTGCGACTTGTCCATCTATTCTTTTGGGCGAGGTAAAATCTGAAACGGCAACAGGAAATGGGGCAAGCCCCGGATTAGTAATAGTATCCAGATAGACTTTCCCCTGCCCCGGAGTTGGATCAATCAGTAAAAAAAAGACAGTCAGCCCTAAGATGATAGAAAAAATTTTATGCGCCCCAATATTTTTTAAACTATAGAACATTCCTTTTTCCACGTCAATCAGTTTTCTTCGGGAACAAACGACACCTCAAATTCTTCCGATTCCATAGCTATTTCAGGAGGAAATGGAGGAAAGTGCCCTACTTTTTTAACGGCCAGCATGGCTAAATTATCAAACATCGTATCCCCTGAACTTTTCAAAAGTTTCACATCACGGATTGATCCATCTTTGTAAAGACGTATCACAATGCGGGCCTCCAAATCTTTACTTCTGTCAAGGCTTGCTTCGGAAATTAACCACCGTGAATGGATCAAGCTCCATAACTGGGTACGGTATAATTCACCCTCATGACTATCATATCCTTGAAAAGGAGAGCTCACTCGTTCATCAGCCGAGTCTTCTGATTCCTGATGAGGCTCCGCAGTTTTTTCCTCGGCTTTTTCTTTCTCATCCAGCAATTTTTTCTGAATCTCCGCTATGGATTCCTTCACTGATTTCAAAGCCTCTTTCTGCTGGATTTGAGCGATAGCACTTTGCACTTCCTTATAGTCAGAGGCGATATCTCTACTTTTTACCTTTTTATCTTCTACCTTCGTCTTTTCTTTTAGAGAAGGAGAAATCGCCTCCTTTATCTTTGGCACCTTTGCTGTTTCAGGCTTCGAAGTATCATTTTTTTTTGTTATTTTCGGGTTTTCCTTACTGACAGGAGGGCGAATTTTTTTCTGTACCTTCCGCACAGTAACATCTTTTGACTGATGATGCCCCCTCTTTCCTTCAGACGACCCTTGAAGTAAAGTTACCGTGTAAAAGGTTGGTTGCATTTTAGCTTTATGCGCAAAAAAAGAACTAACCCCTACTAAAGCCACATGAAGGCATAGAGAAAAAATAAAAGTCACCCTAAATGATTTCACAGTAAGTTAGTTCTCAATGCACCAATTTCCATCAGCGCTGCTTTTTCGGGTCCATTCTGCGGAGATGTTCTCCTGGAAATAATTGTGATATTGTATTGAAATATTCAACTTTTGTCAATAAGCATTCATAATTTCATGGTCCATTGCTGTCCAAAATACCTTAAGCCCTGAAAAAAATAGAAAAAAATTCCTCTAGGCAAAAAAAGGGCCAAGGGGGCCTTGGGAAGTACACCATCGTTCAAGGCTCTCAAGATACTTTAATTTTTTAACCATTTTTCGATCAATTCCGCTGCTTCCCGTACCTCGAAGATTGGCCTATCTTTGTGCCGGATTCCATACCTTTCCAATTCATAGCCCAGAATGGTGATCTGCGGAAGTTCCATGCCAAGATGAAGTAAACCCTCAGGCTTGGAAAAGACTTCCTCCAGGCTGCCTTGATAAGCAATCCTGCCTTCATGCAAAATAACGAGGCGATCAACCAATAGAACTAAACTTTCCAATTCATGAGAAATCAAGATAATGCTTAATCTCAAACGCAGACGGAGCCTTTGAATAATCTCCCAAACCAGATTACTTGACATGACATCCAGTCCGGCAGTCGGCTCATCCAATATGAGGATTTTTGGTTTCCTGACCAAAGCTGCAGCTATACTGATCAATCTCTTCTCTCCACCTCCCAATTCGAATGGAGAGCGATGCATGAGGCTCTCTTCGTCTATCTCCAGTCCCAATTCATGAAGGGCACTCATCACTCTTTGTCGAATCATTTCGTCATCCATGCCCTGATTTTCCAAACCAAATGATAACTCCTGATAAATTGATTCAGTAAAAAATTGATCTTCCGGAAACTGCGAAACAAGTGCCACGGACCTTCGGAAAGCTGCCAGTGACGCTTTTGATGCTCTGACCGCTTTGGATGCTCTGGAGGTGTAAAGACTCGCCCCATCAGCCAGAAGGGTCCCCTGTGAGGGTTTTAATAACCCTGCCAGAAGACTGGCCAGTGTGGATTTTCCAGCCCCATTTGGACCGACAATACCCAAGATCTCGGCAGGCAAAACAACCAGGTAAATATCCTTAATTGCGTATCCTTTGATACCATGAGGATAACGGTAGGAACAGCCACACGCCTCAATTTTCAAGTTTAAATTTCTCGTGTTTCAATTTCTCGTGTTTCAATTTCTTAAGGGCTACGAGCAATTGGTTGACTGTATAAATTGGATGGAGAATCGCAAGCCCCGATTCCTGTAATACATTTACCAGTTTGACAATAGGGGGAACATCGATCCCCCACTGAGCCATCTCAGCGGGTTTTTGAAGCAACTCCGGCAAAGTCCCTCGCCACTTTACCCTACCATGGTCTAGGGCTACGATCCTATCGGCCATAATCAATTCCTCAAAAACCCCGGCGAGATAGATAATAGTGGTGCCTGCCTGGTGAATACGCTGGACCAAGGCAAGAACCTCTCTTTTGGACTCGGCGTCGAGAAAAGAGATAGGCTCATCCAAAATTAAGTATCGCAACCCCCGCATTACCATAGCTGCAATAGCTATTTTTTGTTTTTGTCCACCCGACAGATGATGTACCGAAAAACGCCGATATTTCTCCATTCCAAGGAATCGAAGGATATCTGTCACTTTTTCTTCTATCTGATAAGAATCAAGGTGCAGAGTTTCCAGGCCAAACACAAGATCGTCTTCCACTGTTGGGAAAACTATCTGATCATCAGGGTGAGAGAAAATCAATCCAATGGCCTTGTGCAAAAGTGTGTGGTCCCACCGGGCAATGTCCAGGCCCTCGATAAAAACCATCCCTGATGAGGGGCTCAGAAGGCCTGACAGGATAAGCCCCAAGGTACTTTTTCCCGAATTATTCGGGCCGATGATGGCTGTAAAGCCACCCTCTGGGATATCGAGATTGATATCCTCAAGAGCTGGAATTTTTTGGCCCCTTGGTCCAGGATAAAAGTGGTTCACATTTTCAAGGCAAATCATGGCTTATCAGAGAGTACGTGGCTTATTAGAGTAAATATGTGGAGTGAATGTATGCCGGTAGGGAATACATCCGGAGAAAACAAAAAAAGCAGGGAAAGATCCCTGCTTTTTCTCTAGCTCGCTGTTACCGAGCGACGTTTGCCCTTATTTCACTATCGAGTATCGACTTCCTTTTTGCTTTCCAGTGCTTTTCCACCCAGACCCAATAAATCCACCATCGCCATAAAAGCACAATCTCCCTTCCTTGGTCCGATCCTGAGCAAGCGAATATAACCACCCGGCTTTTCCTTGTAATAGGGAGCAATTTCATTAAATAGTTTTTTTACTGTCTCTTTTTTGGTAATAAACCGTAAAACCATTCTCCGTGCATGAAGAGTATCCGCTTTTGCCGTCGTAATAATCTTTTCTGCAATCCTTCGTGTTTCCTTGGCTCGTGCCTCGGTAGTTACGATCCGATTATGCTCAAATAATGAGGTGACAAGGTTTTTGAGCATGGCCTTGCGGGCACTGGAATCTCGATTTAATTTTCTTTTAGCTAATCTATGCCGCATATCTAAGGATCCTATGTTCTTTTCTCATTATGGTTGCACTTCATTTTCTTCGATTTCTTCAGGTTCTTCGATATCTAAAGGTTCTTCGACATCTTCGACATCTTGAACATCTTGAACATCTTCAACATCTTCAACTTTTTCAAGTTTCTCTTCTTTTTTAATCTCCACAGGCGGAAAATTGTCAAGCTTCATTCCCAGGTGCAATCCCATATCTGCTAAAATACCTTTTATGGAATTAAGTGATTTTCTTCCAAAATTCTTGGTTTTTAACATTTCACTTTCAGTCCGTTGCACCAGCTCACCAATTGTTCGGATATTGGCATTTTTGAGACAATTATAAGCTCTCACTGAGAGCTCCAACTCATCCACACTCTTCAAGAGATTTTCATTAAACTTAGGCTCTTCTTTCGTTTTTACTTCTTCTTCCGGTTTCTCAACTTCTTCCTCTTTATCTTCAAAATTAATAAACGTACTATAATGATCTTTCAGTATCTTGGCTGCTTGAGCGATGGCATCGGCCGGGGCTAGGCTCCCATCTGTCCAGACTTGTATCATCAGCTTTTCGAATTCAGTCGATTGTCCTAATCGAGTATTCACAATCTGGAAATTGACCTTCCTTACCGGAGAAAAAATTGCATCGATAGGGATAACTCCAACAGGTTGGCCTTCATCCTTATTCCTCTCGGCTGGAACATAACCAATTCCCTGTTTTACAAACAATTCCATGTTCAAAATGCCATCCTTATCCAGATCAGCAATATGAAGATCCGGATTAAGAATTTCAACATCAGCATCGTGATCAATATCGCCTGCAGTTATTTCCTTTGGTCCAACCTTTTGAATAGTGACCGTCTTTGGCCGGTCAACATGGCATTTTATTCGGAGCTCTTTAATGTTTAAAATAATCTCAGTGACATCTTCAATTACCCCAGATAACGAAGAAAATTCATGCAGGGCTCCTTCAATCTTAACGGCGGTTACCGCAGAACCCTGGATGCTGGACAATAGTGCTCTTCGTAAAGAGTTGCCTATAGTTGCGCCAAATCCTCGCTCGAAGGGTTCTGCAGAAAATTCACCATAAGTATTCGTTAGTGTGGATAAGTCACACTCTAGCCTTTTTGGTTTTTGTAAACCTTTAAACTGCAGCATTAATATCCGCCCTCCGTAGCTTTATTTTGAATATAATTCTACGATTAATTGCTCCTGAATCGGCAAAGTAATATCTTCCCGGGACGGAAGACTTTTCATAACCCCAGCGAATTTTTCAGGATTAAGCTCAAGCCACTGAGGTATCCCTCTGTGTACTGCTGATTCCATCGAGTCTTTGATATATTCGATCTTTTTACTCTTCTCGATCAGCTCAATGGTATCTCCCTGCTTCAGTTGATAAGAGGTAATATTTACTTTCCGGCCATTAATCTTGAAATGACCATGGGTAATCAATTGCCTTGCGCCGTTTCTCGATGAAGCAAATCCTAATCGATGAACTACATTATCTAACCGTGTCTCTAACAGAGTTAACAGATACTTACCTGTGACACCAGGTTTTCTTTCCGCTTTATGGAAATAATTTCTAAATTGGCTCTCAAGTACACTGTATATTCTTTTAGCCTTCTGTTTTTCTCTTAATTGTAGCCCGTATCCGGAACTTTTTGGTCTTGCTTGTCCATGCTGTCCTGGGGGATAATTTCTTCTCTCAATCGCACACTTTTCAGTATAGCATCGATCCCCTTTCAAAAACAGCTTCATGCCCTCACGACGGCATAGTCGGCAAACGGGTCCTCGATATCTAGCCAATTTCTAATTTCTCCTTTCTACACTCTCCGCCTTTTAGGAGGTCTACACCCATTGTGCGGAATTGGAGTAACATCTTTAATTGAGCTTACTTCAAGGCCTACCGCCTGTAAAGCTCTAATAGATGCCTCCCTGCCTGCACCAGGGCCTTTAACATTTACTTCCAACTGTCTCATGCCCTGTTCCATAGCTTTTTTGGCACAAGTTTCAGCCGCCATTTGCGCAGCAAATGGGGTACTTTTTCGAGAACCCTTAAACCCTAAGCTTCCAGCACTGGACCAGGATATCACATCTCCGTCCACAGTGGTGATGGTAATGATCGTATTATTAAAGGTTGACTGAATATGTGCAACGCCAACCGGAATGTTCTTTTTTTCTTTCTTTTGGCCTCGTTTTTTAGCCTGGGCCATTTTATAATACCTCCCTCCAGCTTGAATAAGATCCCATAGACTCAATAAGCCTATTTCTTAGTCGCCTTTTTCTTTCCACCAACCGTGGCCCTCTTTGGACCTTTTCTCGTTCTCGCATTGGTATGGGTTCTTTGCCCTCTCACCGGCATTGAACGTCGATGCCGCAGGCCACGATAAGAACCGATATCCATTAAGCGCTTAATATTCATGGAAATTTCTCTTCTTAAGTCACCTTCAACTTTAAAATTGGCAATCTGATCTCGTATCCGACTAATTTCATCTTCGCCCAGCTTTCCAATTTTTATATCTCTCGAAACTTGCGCTTTTTCAAGGATAAGTTGTGATCGTGACCTTCCAATCCCATAAATATATGTGAGTCCGATCTCGGCCCTCTTATTCTTTGGTAAGTCTACACCTGCAATACGTGCCAAGACTCTCCTCCCTTACATGAGTATTGATACTACGCCCTCTGACCCATCATTTCAGAGAAAATAATCGTTTCCTTTCTGCAAGAATTAAAAGCCCTATCTGTCTATGCCTGCTAAAGCTGCCAGTACTGAAAGAGCTTAACCCTGTCGCTGTTTATGTCGAGGGTTCTCACAGATAACCCGAATGATGCCTCTGCGCCGAATAATTTTACACTTTTTACAAATTTTTTTTACAGAACTTCTCACCTTCATGGATTTGCCTGTCCTATTTAAATCGGTAAATGATTCTTCCTTTAGTCAAATCATACGAGGAAAGCTCGACAAGAACTCTGTCACCACGGAGAATTCTAATGAAATTTTTTCGCATTTTTCCAGAAATATGGGCGAGAACTTTATGTCCATTTTCCAGCTCTACCCGGAACATAGCATTGGGGAGAGGCTCAACAACAACCCCTTCTACCTCAATCGCCCCTTCCTTTGCCATAAATTATTCTCTCCTAATCAAATCTTGCTAATGATCTCCGGCCCATTGCCTGTGATAGCTACCGTATGCTCGAAATGAGCTGAAAGGCTATGATCAACGGTAACTGCAGTCCAACCATTCTTCAATACAGCTACCTCGAAACTACCCATAGTAACCATCGGCTCTATGGCCAAAACCATTCCTTCTTCCAAACGCCTTCCGCGCCCAGGCTTGCCAAAATTCGGTACCTGAGGATCTTCATGGGGAGCACGACCTATTCCATGCCCCACGAAATCTCGCACTATGGAAAATCCACGATCTTCCACATACTGCTGTATAGCATATGAAATATCCTGAAGCCTGTTTCCTGGATAAGCTTTTTCAATCCCTTTGTAAAGTGACTCCTCAGTGGCACTGAGCAGCCTTTCCGTTTCAGGGCTCATGCTATCCACGGATAAGGTAATGGCAGTATCTGAACAGAATCCTTCTGCCCTAACCCCTATATCAATACTTATAATATCGCCACTTTCCAATTTTCTATTGGAAGGTATCCCGTGGATAACTTCCTCATTAAGAGAAGTACAAATACATCCGGGGAAAGGAGAATCGCTGACGAACCGTTTATATCCCTTAAAGGTTGGCTCCCCTCCCCTCCGATAAATCTCTTTTTCTGCTTCCCTGTCAAGATCCAGGGTAGAAATACCTGGTTGAACCAGCTTTTTTATACTGTCAAGTACCTCTGCGATAATACGCCCTGCAACCCGCATCTTCTCAATTTCATCCGGAGATTTTAATATAACCACAATATCTAACTTTCTACCAGGTTGCAGAACTGATCAAATATTAGATCCGGTCCTTCAGTCCCATCTAAGTGCATGGTAACTAATTTATTCTTGGTCTTATAATAATCAATAAGCGGCATGGTCTGAGCCCGATACACCTTCAACCGCTCTTGTATGGTTTCGAGGTGATCGTCTTTGCGCTGAAACAAATTCTTTCCACATAAATTACAGACCGTATCTTCACTGGATGGATTAAAATACACATTGTACATAGTCCCACACCCTTCACAGATTCGCCTTCCCGAAAGCCTTTTGATCAGGATATCTTCGTCCAATTCGAAATTAATAACATGATCAAGACTCATATTCAATCTGCGCATAGCGTTAGCCAGACTCTCTGCCTGTGGTATGGTTCTCGGAAATCCATCGAGGATAAATCCCTTCTCACAGTCCTGACTCTTCAACCTATCCTCGATAATTCCGATAACAACTTCATCAGGAACCAATAACCCTTTATTCATGTACTCCTGAGCTTTCAATCCTAGAGGAGTATGCACACGTACAGCCTCCCTCAAAATATCTCCCGTAGAAATTTGAGGGATAGAATACTTTTTCATAATCAACTTGGCTTGTGTTCCTTTTCCTACCCCAGGAGCCCCTAAAAGTACTAGATTCATTCTTTCATCATCCTATTCTTTGTTTACTAATCTTCGACTTCTTAATAAACCCTTCATAGTTTCGCATAATAAGATGAGATTCTATCTGCCGTACGGTATCCAGCCCTACCTCAATGATGATGAGAAGAGCGATACCGCCAAAGTAAAAAGGGACATTAAAATACTTAATCATATATGTAGGCAGAACAGAGATGAGTGATAGATAAATTGCCCCAACCAAAGTAATTCTGGACAAAATTTTATCGATATAGTCCGCAGTATTTTTGCCGGGCCTGATGCCAGGGATAAAGCCACCGTATTTCTTCATATTATCTGCTACATCCACCGGATTGAAAATAATAGCCGTGTAAAAATAACAGAAAAAAACTATCAATACAATATATAAGATCGTATTCAAAATCGCACCGGGACCCAGAGCCTCTGCAACATAAGCCATCCAGGGATGATTGATGAACCGGGCTATGGTTGCAGGAAACATGATAATCGATGCAGCAAAGATAATAGGAATAACTCCGGCGGTGTTTACCCTGAGGGGAATGTAAGTACTTTGCCCTCCATACATCCTTCTCCCAACAACCCGCTTGGCATACTGTACCGGAATCTTACGCTCTCCCGTCTCAACAAAAACGATAAATGCGCATACCGCCAGCATAAATACTGCCAGAATTGCCATAAGGATAACTGATAGCTCTCCGGTACGCATAAGACGTATGGTATTGATAACTGCTGCCGGCCCTCGCACAACGATGCCACCAAAAATCAAGAGGGATATTCCATTCCCTATGCCTCTTTCGGTAATCTGCTCGCCCAACCACATCAGGAACACGGTTCCGGCAGTAAGCGTAATTACCGTCATGAACCTGAATGCCCAGCCAGGAAAAAGTACAATAGATGATCCGGTTGGGCTTTTCATAGACTCTAAGCCAAAGCTTATACCAAGAGATTGAATTACGGCAATCAAGATCGTTCCATACCGTGTATATTGAGTAATCTTCTTTCTTCCCTGCTCTCCCTCTTTTGATAACCGCTCAAGATGAGGAATGACAACGGTCAATAGCTCCAAGATGATGGCTGCATCGATATACGGCATAATTCCTAAAGCAAAAACCGTAAGCCTTGATAGTGCCCCCCCTGAAAACATATCAAAGAAGCCCAACAGGGTTCCTTTAGCATTAGCAAAAAAGGCACCCAAAGCTGCGCCATCTATCCCCGGAGTGGGAATATGAGCACCAATCCGAAATACAGCCAGAAGAGCGAAGGTAAAAAGAATTCTCTTTTTTAATTCTGGTATTTTGAATATATTTTGGAAACTTTCAATCAAGGGTTAATCACCTCGACCTCTCCACCTGCGGTACGGATCTTTTCTACAGCGGTTTTGGAAAATTTATGGGCTTTGACGATTAATGCCTTACTCAAATCACCATCTCCCAAGATTTTAACTCCTTTTAAGGCCTTCTTAATCATGCCCCTTTGAGCCAATTCTTCCGGAGTTATCGTTGCGCCTTCATCAAAGTCATTGAGAGCTGATAAATTTACCAGAGCATATTCTTTCTTAAAGGGGCTGTGAAATCCCCGTTTGGGCAATCTTCTATGCAAAGGCATCTGGCCACCTTCAAATCCTCTACGTACACCACCGCCAGCCCGTGCATTTTGACCTTTGTGCCCTCGGCAACTCGTCTTGCCATGCCCTGATCCAGACCCTCGACCCACTCGTTTTCGACTTTTTTTTGAACCTTCCGCGGGTTTTAGCTGACTTAAATTCATCCATCTATCCTTCTATAATCTGGTAATCTAAGAGATATCCTACCTTTTTCACCATTCCCATAGTGGCAGGATGATTGGGCCTGTATACTGTTTTATTTAGCCTCGTTAAACCTAATCCCCTGAGTACCTCTCTATGTTTCCATGACCTTCCAATCCCACTTTTTACCAACGTGATTTTAACCTGGCTTCCCATTTTCACCCTTCCTCTTCTTTCACCATACCCCTGTTTCTGGCAATTTCATCAGGCGCCATCAGGCTCATCAAACCTTCCATAGTTGCCTTGATGACATTATGTGGATTGCTGGACCCAATTGATTTGGT
>Ga0307378_10003375_pt1 | contig 23486 bp, 20 predicted proteins | sample UN1MG_FD_202238 | JGI IMG/M metagenome (GOLD analysis project Ga0307378, IMG submission 202238) | Soil microbial communities from Risofladan, Vaasa, Finland - UN-1 | ecosystem: Environmental > Terrestrial > Soil > Coastal area > Acid sulfate soil | place: Finland: Risofladan, Vaasa | collected...
CGCGTCCTCGCGTTCTGCCGCTTCGCGCTCGGCGGGGTTGCCGTGGCGGGCGCTCGTCTTGAGGCGCTCGATCCGTCGGTCGGCCATCGACAGGTCGGCCAGCAGGAATTCGAGATCGAGCCGCTCCAGGTCCCGGGCTGGATCGACGCTGCCGTCCGGGTGTGGGTTGGCCGGATCCTCGAACGCCCGAACCACGTGGAGCAAGGCATCCGAGTCGCGCAGTCGAGCCAGGTGATCCGCGGGCAGCTCCTCGGTGCCGACGTGCCCTTCGGTCGAAGGCGGCGGGGCGGGCAGGTCGACGTAGGTGACGTCGGCATGAATGACCTTCTTGGGCTTGAAGATCCCCGCGAGCACGTCCAGCCGCTGATCCGGGACCTTGACGACGCCCACGTTGAGGGTCACCCCACCATAGCCGCCGGTCTCGGCATGGCCGCGGGTGAGGGTGTTGAAGACAGTGGTCTTGCCTGAACCGGCAAGCCCGACGATGGCGATCTGCATCCCCGGATTGTCGCCGGGATCAGTACCCGGCGCTTGGGTCGACCAGATTGAGCATCGGCTCACCGGCCGCGAAGCGGCGCAGGTTCTCGCAGAAGAGCTCGACGCTGCGATCCAGGACCCGACCGCTCGACCAGGCGGTGTGGGGCGTGACGATCACGTTGGGCCGGTCGTAGAACGGGGAGGTCGGCGGCAACGGCTCATCGCGAAACGTGTCGAGAACGGCCCCGCCCAGCGTTCCGTCGTCGAGCGCCCGCAGCAGTGCTCGCTCGTCGATCAGGCGGCCGCGCGCGACATTGATGAGCCACGCCCCCGGCTTGATCATGGCCAGGGTCTCCGTGTTGATCATGTCCTCTGTGTCCGGCGTCAGCGGCGCGGCGAGCACGACGAAATCCGACTCTGCGAGCAGCTCCGGAAGCGAATCGGGACCACCGACGCGGTCGAGCATGAGCTCGCCGAGGGGTCGACCATCCTCATCCTCCGGGGACGCCGTCCTCGCGCTGTCGGGCCGACGGCGGGCCGCCACCACACGACACCCGAATGCCGTCGCCAGCGCACCGACCGCGCGGCCGATCGAGCCCAGGCCGACGATCCCCACGGTCACGTCGCGCAGTTCAGCGCCCTCGAGAGGCTGCCACGTTCGTTCGCGCTGGAGCTCCAGCAGTTGGGGCAGACGGCGACTCACACTGAGGATCATCATCAGCACGTATTCGGCGATCGGGCGGCTGAACACGCCACGAGCGTTGGTGACGATGATCCCGCGCTCAAGGGCAGCCGGTGTGAGGGCCCCCTCGACGCCGGATGTGGCCGTGTGCACCCAGGCCAGGCGCGGGGCCCGGCTGAGCACTCGATCGAAGGCGTCGGGCCGGAGCCATCCGCGAAGCATCACCTCGACGTCGTCGAGCGGCCCGTCTGCAAGACCCTCGACGGAGATGGTCACGATCCGGGCGCCAGGCGCCGCCGCCCGGATCCGCTCGAGATCACGTGATCGGTAGCGCGCGGACAGGATGGGACTGAGCGCGATCCCGCTTGGGGCCCTACCCGGCCCGGATCCCGCCCTGATCGTCATGCGTCGGCCGTATCGAGTACGCGAGCGATCCAGCGCTCGGGCGCCCCGATCTCCCCGTCACGCGGCAGCGTCTCGGGTCCACCCCAGAGGCGGGCCAATGCATCCGCGCCGCGTCGCTCGGCGATCGCCCGGACGAACTGCTCCCCTTTGCGGTATTGCTCCATCTTGAGGTCCATCCCCGTCAGCCGGAGCATCGATCGCTCGAACGCCGTCCGCTTCGCCCGCCGTTCGTGGAACCGGGCGCTGATCAGCGCGACGTCCGGGACGAGGTCGCGCCCGACTTCATCCATCACATAGTCGCTGAACCCCTCGAGCAGGCTCATGACGGCCTGGACCTCACGAAAGATCGCCTTCTGTTCGGGGCCCATCAGTCGCTCCAGCCAATGGTCGCCATTTGCCTCACCCCGAAGCGATCGCCCCAGGCCTCGGATAGCCTCACGTCCGAGTCCGTGGACATCCTTGCCGAACAGGCTGAGTTGGCGCTCGAGCCGTTCGGCGAGATACGGCCGGAGCCAGGGATGCGCTTCGAACTCGAATGCATGGGTCGTCTCGTGGAGCGCGATCCAGGTTCGAAACGGCTCAAGCGGCACACCGAGCGACCGTGCGGTCATTCGGATGTTCTCCTCGACGAAGAGCAAGCGCCCGGGTGCCGCCTCGGTCGACAGGAGGGCCAGGTCGTACTGGCCCAGGACGCGCCCGCCCATGAAGCCCAGAAGGTAGCCGAGCTGGCGGGTCGTGACCCACCGATTTGCCAGGGCCATGGTGGCCTTGGCGAGCCCGCCACCCGGCGGGATGACCTGATCGAGCAGATCGGCCTCGAGCTTGCCGATGAGCGAGGCGAATGAACCGGTATTGGCCCGGACCCAGCCCGCGCGATCGACGACACCTGAGCGTTCGACCACGCCTGGCAACTCGCATCCGAGCGCTGCCGACAATGCGGGCACGATGCGGGTCATCGCGGCTTCGTAGGCCGGCTCTGTCGCGCGCAGTTCGAGTCGGGTCAATGCCCCCCGGGCGTTGTCCAGGCGAGCGATCGCAATGCGCTCGACCTCGGGCCAATCCACCAGACCCTGCCGGGCGGACCGCTCGGCTCGACGACCAGCCACGGTCGCGGCGGCCCCCAGGGCCGACCCGATAAGAAATCCGGCCTGCCACACTCGATCCTCACGCCACGATGGACGTTGGGTGGATCGACCCGGACGCGTCGTCATCGGGCGGCGACCGCGAGTTCGATCTGTTCGACCTCCGGAAACGCGGAACCGAACAAGCGCGCGGCCAGCGTGTGGAAGGCGTCCGCATCCCCGGTCGTCAGCTGTCGATGCGTCGGCTCGACGTCGCCAGGGGATCCAAGGCCGTTGACCGCCAGGATCTCGGCCACGGCCGATGCCGTCGCTGTGGCCGAATCGACGATCGCGACCTGCTCTCCAACGAGCGCCGCGATCAGGGGGCGAAGGAGTGGATAGTGCGTGCAGCCCAGCAGGAGCGTGTCGATCTGCTCCGCCTGGCCGGCACGGTCGTGGCCGACCATCAGCAGCGGTGCCAGAGCTGTTTCGACAGTGGCCTCGACCGCCGCTCCCGAAAGGTCGCCGGCCTCGACCAACGGCACCAGTGTCGGTGTCGGGTGCTCTCGGACTTCGACCTCGGGCCGCTCGTCGTGGATCGCGCGCTGGTAGGCGTGCGAGCGGACCGTCGCCGGCGTTGCGATGACCCCGATCCGGCCGTTGCGGGTAGCCAGGGCGGCGGCCGACGCGCCGGGCCGGATCACGCCGATGATCGGCAACGGATATCGACGCCGCAGGCTCTCGATGGCGACTGCGGTCGACGTATTGCAGGCGATGACGATGGCCTTCACGTCATATTCGACCAGCCGATCGAGCGACTCGGTCGAGAACTCGAGAACCTGATCATCAGATCGGGTCCCGTATGGGGCTCGCGCATTGTCGCCCAGGTAGATCGTCGATTCGGTCGGGGTGCGTCGGACCATCTCGCGCAGGACGGTCAGGCCTCCGACGCCGGAGTCGAAGACCCCGATCGGACGCGCATCCGGCATCGCGACCTCAGGACCGCCCGGCTGCGACGGCCCTTTGGCCGGCACTGAGCAGATCGGCGGCCACGCGCGTGATGTCTTTGGCGATCTGCGAATCCGGGCTGGCGAGCACGAACGGGACGCCCTCGTTGTTCGATTGAATGACCAGCTTACCGTCCGACATGACCCGATGCTCGGGCACTCGGCCAAGCGCCTGCTCCAGGCTCGTTGCCTCGATCCCGCCCGCAGAATCCGCTCGATTGACCAGGTAGCGCACCTTGGACGCCGGGTAGCCGATCGACCGGAACGTGTCGGCGATGGCCACGGTGTTGTGGATCGTCGTGGAGTCGTAGGTGACGATCTCGATGATGGCATCGCTCGCGTCGAGGAAGACCAGGTTGATGTCGTTCAGCGAACTCGACATGTCGATGACGATGGACTCGTAGACGCGTCGCAGGAGTGACAGGATCTTCTCGACGTCGCGGGCGGTCAGCATCTCCGCCATCTCGATCCGCGGCGGCGCGAGCAGGATGTCGATCCCCGATGGATCCCGCCACAGCACGTCACCGAGGTCGGACTCGGCGATCCGGTCGGTCGGCAGGTCCAGGATCGACGGCGCATCCGCGGGGACCTTGAGCAACGAGCGCAGGTCGCCGAACTGCAGACTGCCGTCGATCAGGACGGTCCGCTGGCCGAGCTGACCGATGGCGACGGCCAGGTTGAAGGCGATCGTCGTCTTGCCCACGCCACCCTTCGGGGCGAAGACGCTCATCACGCGGTTCGAGGTGACCGCCTCGTGAACATCGAATTCCTTGCGAGCGTTTGCGATCCGGGTCATCAGGTCGAAGCCGGAGAAGGGCATCGAGATGACGCCATGGATGCCCCGTGCCGGATCGGCCTCGATCGGGTTCTGCGGCACGGTCAGGACGATCACCGGAACGGCGAGCTGGGCCTCGTGGATCTGCTCGATGAGCTTGGGGCCCTTGATCCGACCCTGCAGGAGGGCGTCCACGAGGACGATGTCGGGCCGCATCTCCTGGATCGTCGCGACCGCCCGACTCCCATCACTGAGCACGTCGAGCAGCTTGACTCTGGCCTGCGAATTGAGCAGGCCCCGGATGTACTGGGCGACCTGCGGGACATCCTCGATGACGAGCAGGCGGGTCTGATCGGTCGGTGGCATCGGCCGGACGATACCACGGGGCCCGATGGTCCCACCCGGCTCGGAAGTCCCGGTCGAGGCATGGGCCGACGGCTACTCAGCCCCGGACGGCGATCAGGACCGCTCGGTCGCTGCCTGGGCCCAGGAGGCTCAGGTCGTAACCACCGGCCAGCAATTCGATCGTCAGGCCGGCGTCTTCGGCATAGCCACGCAACTCGTCAGCGGTCACCAATCGGATACGGTCGCTACGAACCCATCGACGAGGCGACTCACCCTGGAGACCCTCCTCGAAGAGCGTGGTGAGCATGACGGTGGCGCTTGCGGCGTCGTGCTGCGCCGAAGCGGTCTTGGTGACGATGGCACCGGTCGCAGGGTCCACCCTTGGCCACTCGAAGCTGATCCGACCGTCGAATCGAGCCAGGTCATCCGCATCGGGCAGCCATACGTCGACGACGGCCAGACCGCCCGGTGCCAGATGTTCGGCCAGCGCCCGCATCGCCGCCTTCTGGGCCGCACGGGTTGCCAGGACCAAGAGCGAATTGAGCGCGATGAAGGCCAGACCGTAGGCCCCGGCGTCGGGCAGGGCCAGCCCGACGATATCGGCCTCGACCAGGGTCAGCCGGTCGGCCGCCGGGCTCCCCTGCGCTCTCGCTCGTGCCCGATCAAGCATGGCCGGATCGAAATCGACACCGGTCACCGTGTGGCCGGCCTCAGCCAGCGGGATCGCCAGTCGACCGGTGCCGACGGCAAGTTCGAGGATCGGCCCGTCGACCCGGCCTGCAAGCGCGAGATAGAGGTCGAGGTCGCCGGGGTCGTTGACCAGATCGAGATCGTACAGGCGCGCCAGCGCGCTGGCGGTCGCCGGATCCGGGCGCCCGAGATCGGTCGGGTGGATGATCAGGCCTCCCAGCGCACGCGCCCGCCGGCCTGGCGCTTGACGGCCAGCGCACTGATCGCCTCGAGAGCGGCCCGGTTCGCGGCGCTGGCCGTGGTCTCGGCGTGGTCGTAGGGCGGGGAGACTTCGACGATGTCCATCCCGGCCAGGTCGACCGCTGCGACGATCTGGCGGATGGCCCGCAGGACTTCACGGGTCAGCATGCCACCCGGCTCGGGCGTCCCGGTGCCGGGCGCCATCCCGGGATCGATGACGTCGATATCGAGCGACAGGTAGATCGAATCTGGTCCGTCAAGAGCTTCACCGATGGCATCGGCGACGACGGCCTCGGCGCCACGCTCCTCGATCTCGCGCATCAGGTGCCAGCGCAGGCCGTGCTCCTCCATCCAGGCGAAGGTTTCCGGTGGCGGCCAGTAGCCGCGCAGGCCGACCTGCACGAAGTTCCGACCGTCGACGGCCCCCGACTCGATCAGCCGACGCATCGGCGATCCATGACTGGCCAGGACGCCCCAGGCATCGTTGGCCGTATCGGCATGGGCGTCAAAGTGGACGATCCCGATGCTGCCCGGTCGTCGGACCTCGGCGACCGCCGTCGCCGATGGCCAGGTGATGGAGTGGTCGCCACCCAGCACGATCGGGATCGCGCCGGTCTGGGCGACCTCCAGGACCTTGCGGTAGATCATCGCGTGCGACCGCTCGGTCCAGGCTGGGACGATGTTGGCATCGCCCGCGTCGACGACCGTCAGAACCTCGAATGGCTCGACGTCAAGCTGCAGCGAGTAGATCGAGCCGGATGTGTTCTGGGCTTCCCGGATCGCGCGTGGGCCAAACCGGGCGCCGGGTCGATGCGTGACGGCGTCATCGAATGGCGCTCCGATGATGGCGACGTCCACTCCTCGACGCCGGATCTCAGCAGGATCGGTCACCCAGGGCAGATTCAGGAAGGTCGTCGGCCCGACATAGGACGGCAGGTCCAGGTCGTCAAAAGTCTCGAACGGACCGTCCCAGCCGTTGCGCTGGGCAAAGCCGGCGTCGCCGGAGCGTTCAGCCACGCAAAGCCTCCCGACACGGTCGCGGCGGCACGTCGCTGCGACCTGGAGTCCGTCTCACTGGGGGACGCCGCCGGTTCGAAGCCAGTCGTCCAGCGGGACGCGCCATCATCGATGGTAGCACCGCGTCGAGGTCAGTCCGACTCGTGAAACGCACGCCAGGCCGCCGCGACGAGGTCGGGGTCCAGGAACAGATCCACGGCGGTCTGAGCGATGAGCGTCGCGGCCAGCAGCGTGGTCTCGTCAGCCTCGGGGGTTACCGCGGCATCGCGGAACAGGATCGAATGACCGGGCGTGCCTTCGGGCGCGATCGCGAGATCGGGGTGGATCGTCGGGCAGATCCAGCTCACATTGGCCATGTCGGTGGATCCCGCGTTTGGGTCGTCGCCCATGTCCTCGATGCCGTAGGCAGTCATGTTGGCCCGGAAGCGATCGGCCAGGACGCGGTTGTTGCGCATCGTCCGGGCCCGACCGGTGTATTCGATCGTGACGGTCGTGTCCGTGGCCAGGGCGGCTGCCTCACACAGCTGCCGGAAACGATCGCGCATCAGCTCGTATTCGCCCTCGTCTTCGCTCCGGATCATGAACCAGGCGGCGGAGCGATGCGGGATGATGTTGGCGGCCGTGCCACCCTCGCGGATGATCCCGTGGACGCGGGCCGTCGGGCGAAGCTGCTGGCGCCACAGGCCGACGGAGGTGAACAGCAGGATGAGGGCGTCAAGCGCGTTCTTGCCCCGCCACGGGTCGGCCGAAGCGTGGGACTGCAGACCGCGGTAGACGACTTCCACGTCCTCTGACGCTAGTGGGTACGTCTCGACGTGCGAACGGTCGCAGGGGTGGTACAGGAGCGCCGCATCCAGACCCTCGAACAGGCCGTCGTCGATCATGATCTGCTTGCCGCTTCCGTATTCCTCCGCCGGCGTGCCCAGGAACACGATCTCGCCGGGGAGCCTGTCGGCCATGGCTGCCAGGCCGATCGCCGCGCCGACCCCGGAGGCCGCCATGGTGTTGTGGCCACAGCCATGGCCAAGACCCGGAAGGGCGTCGTACTCGGCCAGGATCCCGATCCGAGGGCCGTCACCGACCAGCCCTCGACGGGTGGCGCGGATGGCCGTCTTCAGGCTGCCTGCCGGGTGCTCCACCTCGTAGCCATGCACCCCGAGGAGATCGGCGATCCGAGCGGCGGCCCGATGCTCTTCGAAGGCCGGCTCCGGATCCGCGTGGATCTGATGCGACAACTCGAGGATCTCCGCCCGGGCGGCTTCGATCGTCTCGGCGATCCGAAGCTTTGGCTCGGCAAACGGGGCAGCCGGAGGCAAGGTGGTCAGGGCGGACACGCGTTCTCCTGATCGTACGGCGATGTTCGTCGCAAGCCTATCGGGTTTCGGCCGTGCCACCGGGGCGCAGTTCTCAGCGGTCGGCCGACAGGGTCGCTTCTGCGATCACGGCGAGGGCGATCATGAACAAGGCGATCGGCAATTCCAACAGGCCCTGCAGTCGCAGGACGATGAGGACCGCGACAACGATCCCGACCCACGATGCGCGTCGGATCGCTCGGGCCCAGTCGCCCCGGTAGGCGATCTGACGGTGCCGTCCAAAGACCGTCAGCCACATGAGCGGGATCATCGTCAGCGCGACGGCGAGCCCGATCAGGACAGCCCCGACGACACCCGCGCCGGGGTCCGTGACCGGATCCCGAGTGGTCAGCACAAGCCCGACGAGGAGCCAGACCACGGCCGCAGCCGCGAAGATCGCCAGGTTCGCGGTCCGGTCGCGCACGTCCATGACCATCGAGTCTAGGGGCTTCCGAGCCGCAGGTCGTGGCCACGACCGGATGATGACCCTCGGCTATCGGACCGCGCGCGATGGGCAGATGTCGCGATACGCGCAGTACGAGCACGCCAGGAAATCGGGTTTGGGTGCGTAGTCGCGGGCACGCATGCCAGCTGCCGCGAGTGCGATCTTGTCCCGAGCCTTGGTCAATCGTTTTGGGTCCACGGCGACCTCACCAACGAGCCCGGACCCGAGGAAGTGCAGGGCCAGGGTGTCGGGCAAGCGCCCGGTCAGTGCCTCGTAGCCCATGGCGTAGATCTGAAGTTGCAGGGACTCGCGAGCGCGCGAGCGCGCCTTGGCCGGGTCCCGCACGTCCGACGACTTGTAGTCCGTGATGGTCACTCGCTCGCGACCCAGGATGTCCAGCGTGGGCGACACGACATCTGCGCTCGCCGCAACCGCGCCAGGCATGGCCGCTGCGGCGAGCGCAGACGCGTGGTCCCGCTCGCCATCGGCGAGCGGGACGACATCGACGCGATCCCAACGGCCGCGGACGCGATCGCCGCCGAGCATGAAGCTGAATTCACGCTCGACGTAGGTCGGGATCACCGAGTCCGGCTGGAGCTGCATCTCGCGGAATCTGCGCAGCGCCGCACGTCCGGCGACGAGCCTGGCGTCCTCGTGATCGCGGCTGACAAAACCCTCATTCGACCAAGCCTCGTCGAACACCTCATCGAGCTCCGACTCGCTCATAACGTGGCCCTTGGCGTGGCGATTGTGAAAGAGCTGAACGGCCTTGTGCAGTGCCGCGCCATACACGATCGCGTGATGCGGAGCCAGCGGGACACGGAGAACGTGGGCGTACTTGTATTTCAATGGACAGGTCAGGTAGTCATCGATCTGGTAGTAGCTGAGCGTGAGCGGCTCCCTGATCGGACCCGCAGGTACCGGGGCGGTCGATGCGCCCGCCCCGAAGGTCGCCAGGCTTTCCTGTGGCGTCGATCGTCGGGCGCCGGAACCCGGTGTTTCCGAGTCCGCCGAGAGATCAAGGGCCTCGAGGACGAACGGCGAGACGCGCCGAGCTCGCGCTCCGCCGTAGTCCGCCGCGTGGGACAGGATCAGCTCGTCGCGCGCCCGGGTCATCGCGACGTAACAGAGGCGACGTTCCTCGGCGAGCGCGTCCTTGGGACTCGGCGGCAAGCCACGGCCGAGCCCGGCCGGGATGCCCAATGGCTCACCCCGCCCGCTCGATGGGAATCGCCCGGCGACCATGCCCGGCAGAAAGACAACAGGAAATTCCAGACCCTTGGCCTTGTGGATGGTCAGGACAGCGACCGCATCGGCGTCGGGGTCGAGCTCCGCGGTGGCCGGGTCATCTCCGGCCTCGATGAGCGTGGCCAGGTGTGGCGCGACGAAGGCCACCCGGTCGTCAGCGAGCACCGCGGATTGCGACCGAACGATCTCGAAGAAGCGCGCGATGTTCTGGAGTTGCTCCTCGGCGGCCGGCGTGTCCGTGTCGACGAGCTGGCTGAGGATCCCACTCTGACGCAGGAACTGATAGAGGAGCACGCCGGCCGGTTGCTCGTGCGCTTCCGACGCGTACGCGGTCAGGTCTGCCACGAGCTTGCGCACGGATGCCCGCGTCGCAGCATCGACGCGCAGGATGCCGGGTTGACGGTCGAGTTCCTCCAGGACCATCCAGATGGACCTATTTCGTCGCCGGGCCATGTTGACGATGGCGGTCAGATCCGGGCCACCGAGCCGGTAGGCGTCCGATGTGCAGAGCGCGTACAGGTCCACGCTCGATTCGAGGTCTGCCGCGACGCGCAGGAATGCGAGCAGTTGCCGCACTTCAGGCCGTGCATAGAGGCCCGACGTGCCCGAGAACCGCCAGGGCACCCCTGCCATGTTGAGCGCCCGCAGGATCGGGTCCGCGTGGCCGTTGGCTCGAACCAGGATCGCGTGATCCCGGGGCGTCGCTCCAGCATCGATGCGGCGCGCGATCTCACCCGCGATCCAGTCCGCCTCGTCAGCAGCCGACGCGAAGACCTCCAGGGCGACCGGCGCAGCGGTCGGCGAGATCCGTTGGGCGCGCAGCTGTTTGACGACCCCGGTGCGCACCTCGAGCCGATCCGGATCGTTGAAGCGGATCAACCGGTAGGCCGCGTCCAGGATCGGTCCCAGCGACCGATAGTTGCGTCGCAGGACGACGGCCCGGGCACCGACGTAGCGATCCTGAAACGCCAGGATGTTGTCCACCGCCGCGCCCCGGAACGCGTAGATCGCCTGGTCGTCATCGCCGACGACGGTCACGTTGCGGTGCTCGTCGACCAGCGCAGCGACAAGCTCCGCCTGCGCCCGATTGGTGTCCTGGAACTCGTCCACCAGCAAGTACCGGAAGCGGCCGGCGATCTCCGCTCGAGCGGCCGGCGAGGTCCGGACCAGTCGAAGCGCGAGTGCCACCTGGTCGCCGAAGTCGATGCAGCCGTTCGCGCCAAGGAGCGCCTGGTACGTAGCGTAGGCCCGTGCGAGTTCGCCCTGCTGTCGAGCCGTCTCCGTGGCTGCCCCCATGACGTCCGAGCCGTCGATGGACTCGGTCAGGGCTCGCGCCTCGGTCGCCAGACGATCGGCGTGGGCGAGGAAGTCCTCGGGTGCGATGTCCTCGTCCTTGCAGCGACTGAACAACGTCGCCAGTGCCGACAGGAATCGGGTCGGGTCGCCAAGCGGACGGTAGACGTCCAGATCGAATTCGAAAAGGTGCTCGCGCAGGAAGATGACGACCTCGGCCCGGGTCAGGGTCCGGACATCCGTCGGCAGCCCGAGTTCAAGGGCGTATTCCCGGATGAGCCGGTCGCCAAAGGCGTGAAACGTGGAGATCGCCGTGTCCGTATAGCCGTACGGCACGAGCTGGTCCACCCGGACCGCCATTTCCTCGGCAGCCTTGTCCGTGAAGGTCAGGGCCAGGATCTCCGAGGGCTTCGCTCGGCGCGTCGCGATGAGCCACGCGATCCTTCGCGTGATGACCTGGGTCTTGCCGGTGCCTGCGCCGGCGATCACCAATAGCGGGCCGGTCCCGTGGGTGACGGCCCGGAGCTGATCCGGGTTGAGGCCGCCGAGGAGCGCATCCAGACCCGCCGGCAGATCGCCGCCGGCGGCGGGGTCCATCACCGGCACGAACTCGCTCCAGGCCGGCAGCTGGTCGAGTTGTCCAGGTTCGCGCCGGACCCGCGAGCGGGCGCGCGTCATCCTGGTCGGTGTCTCGCCGGTCGATCTTGTGGGGGCCATGTACGGAGCATCGCGGACCGCCGTGACAGCTAGCTTGTCAGGCCATCGCCTGGCGGATGGCCGCTGCCTCCTCGTCGGAGACCGCGGAGTCGGCCCGACCAGCCGTGATCGCCTTGGCGTAGACCCGAGTCCCAGAACGGGCGTGCAAGGATGATAGGACCCAGCCGTCACCGACGGCATCGAGCAGGGCCAAGGCGAAACTCTGGTTTCCGCCGGTCTCCTCGAACGGGTTGTAGCGCACCAGCCCGACGCGTTGGAACGAGTGGAGTTGGGCAGCCTCCAGAACGGCAGTCCGGGCAGCCACCTCGTCCAGTTCGCGGGCGACCGCATAGACCTTGTCCAGGTGAGCGTCGAGCACGGCCTCCAGACTGGTGCCGCTCGAGCCGCGAGTCAGACCCGCCAGGCGCGCCTCGAGACGCCTCGAGCGCCGGGCGACCACCAGGACCGCCACGATGAGCGCGATGATCGCGACCGTCATGACGATGACGATGGCGCCGATATTGGGCTGCACGTACGCGTCTACGTCGATCGGACGATCCTCGATAGGGAAGGTCGGAGTCTAGCAGGGCGCCCATATCGAAACCTCGATTCCCGCGAGCTCGCCGGGCGGGATGCTATCCTCTGGCGTCCGTCATCCATGGAGGTCCTCCCCAGATCATGGCCAAGCGAACCCGGGGTAGTACGACTCGACCAGGACAGCGCGCGCCCCTCCAGCGTCAGCCTGCGCGTCCTGCCACGACCACGACCTCCGGGACAGCCGCACCGGGAGCAACCCCGGCCGCCCGGCCCACGGGCCTGACGCCCGCAGAGGAAGCCCGCGCCGGGGAACTCGAGGCCCAGATCGTCGCCGAGGAGCGGCAAGCGGAGGACCAGAGTCGACAAGCTCAAGCAGCCAGGACGCAAGCTCAAGCAGCCAGGACGGCGGTGGCTCAGCGGGCAACGACGACACTCGAATCAACGTCTGCAGACGAATATGCGTATGTCGCCCGCGACGTGCGACGGATCGCGATCGTTGGCGGCTCGCTGCTCGCCATCCTGTTCGGGCTGTGGGTGGTCGCCCAGATGGTCGGGCCGATCACCTTCTGAGGGCTCGGGTCCCGCGCTACCATCGACCCCATGCCATCCGCCCGGCGACCGACCGGTGCCCGACCCGAACCGCTCTTCCAACCGCCGGCTGACCGGCAGCCGCTCGCGGCCCGGATGCGCCCACACAACCTGGGCGAATTCGTTGGGCAGACACATCTGGTCGGCGAGCGCGGGCCACTTCGTCGAAGCCTCGCTCGCGGTCATCTCGCGTCGCTGTTGCTGTGGGGACCGCCGGGCACGGGCAAGACAAGTCTCGCGCGCCTGCTCGCTGACGAGATCGGGGCGCATTTCTCGAGCATGTCGGCGGTCATGTCCGGGGTCGTCGAGGTCCGTGCCACCATCGCCGCAGCCCAGGAGCGGCTCGACCTGCACGGCACCCGAAGCATCCTGTTTCTCGACGAGATCCACCGCTTCAACAAGGCGCAGCAGGATGCCCTGCTGCCGCATGTCGAGGACGGGACCGTCACCCTGATCGGGGCCACGACCGAGAACCCGTACTTCGAAGTCAATGCCGCGCTCCTGTCGCGGATGCGGGTCTGGCGACTGGAGACCCTGACCGACGATGAGGTCGGGGCCGTGGTGCGCCGGGCACTGGCCGACGCAGAACACGGCCTGGCCGGCCCCCTCGGCCCAACCGGCGGTGTGGCCTTGTCTGATGACGCATTCGACCATCTTGTCTCGCTCGCCGGTGGCGACGCTCGGGCTGCCCTCAACGTGCTGGAGGGTGCGACCGCCCTGGCCGAAGACGAGGAGGCCCGCGACGAGGACGGCCGGGTAAGTCCGCGCTTGGAGGACGTGGAGACGGCCGCCCAGCAACGGGTTCTCGCCTACGACCGGGCCGGGGACGGCCACTACGACACCGTTTCGGCGTTCATCAAGAGCCTGCGCGGCAACGATCCTGACGCTGCCCTCTACTGGCTGGCCGCCATGATCGCCGCCGGCGAGGATCCGAAATTCATCGCTCGACGGCTGATCATCAGCGCGTCCGAGGACGTCGGGAACGCCGATCCCCGGGCACTCTCAGTGGCCATCGCCGCCGGCCAGGCGCTCGATTGGATCGGCCTCCCGGAAGCGCAGTACGCCCTCGCCCAGGCCACGATCTACGTATCGACGTCTCCGAAGTCCGATGCGGTCGGTCGAGCGTACGGCGCCGCGCTGGCCGACGTGCTGAAATCAGGGTCGCTCCCCGTTCCCGATCACCTCCGGAGCGCGGGAGACCGCCGGCTGAAGCATCACGGCATCGGCGTCGGCTATCGCAACCCACACGAGTTCGAGGGCGACGACATATCGCAGCAGTACCTGCCGGACGTGCTGGTCGGGCAGCGCTACTACTCGCCCAACGATCAGGGGTACGAAGCGACCATCGCGGCGCGAATGGCTACTCGCGAGGAGGCCCGGCGTGATCGCCCACGTCGGAAATCGAACCGACCTGACCTGCCGGAGGCGTCGATGAGCGACGGGACGAAGGCCAGCATGGAGAGTCGGAAGAAGCTGGCCGAGACACAGAAACGCGACGCCGACCAGGAGGCAGAGCCGTAGCCCGGGTCGGGTCCGTAGCCTGGCTCCGCCCCCTCCCACGCCCATAACGCACGCCTGCGCCACGCCTTAAGGTCTCAGTCCAGGGCGGCCCTTCGGGCGATCGCGTCGGCAATGACCGCTGCATCCTCCCCTACGCCAAGGAGGAGCGGCGATTTGCGGGTCCGGAGGAAGGGAACGCCAACGAAGTACAGGCCGTCCACGACCGTGCTCGCACCGTCCACCTGGATCGGGAAGCCGAGGTCATCGAAGGCGGCCGGCCACGGCATCCATGATCGGTAGTCGGGTCGGTATCCGCCGGTAAAGATGACCGCGCCAAAGCCGGCGAGTGAGACCGCCTCGGGAGATCGCCCATCGAACGGAACGGGTTCGGGAAGGTCGAGTGGCGGCAGCCCTCGGTCTGCTGCCGTCGCCCGGAAGAGCTGTATCAGGTCGTTGTAGCGCGCGTCCCCCCATGCCACGGTTTCGGTGAGGTCCTGGGCAAACCGCGCCTCGTCGCCATCAGCGCCCAGGAAGTGGCCGACGAGGGTGACACCAAGGGCCCGAAGCGTGCGCAGGTCCAGGTCATGCGGTTCACCGTGGCCGGTCGCGAGGATGTTCGCGCCCAGCCGGGCATTTGGCGATGGCAGCGACGTCGTCGTGCCCTCGAGGAAGCCCGACTCCACCGCCCACCAGTACATGTCGTGATCGCCGATCCGGCGCGGTGCCCACGGTGCTTTGCCGCAGGCGAGCACCACCTCGCGCCCTGCCTCATGCAGCTCCTCGGCCAGTTGGCAACCGGACTGGCCGCTGCCGACGATCAGGATGCGCCCCGGCGGGAGGGCGACCGGATCCTCATAACCGCCGAGATCGATCTGCAGGAGGTCTTTGGGTAGCGATTCTGAACCGGCCGGTCGGTGCGGACGCTGATAGGCGCCGGTGGCCACGACGACTCGACGCGCGTGCATCTCACCGGCCGAAGTCTGGGCAGTGAATCCTCCCCCCGGCACCGTCTCGAGCGATCGGACCGCGACACCTTCACGGATCGGCAACCCGGATCGGGAGGCGTAGCGCTCCAGGAACGCGACGATCTCATCTCGGGGCATGAAGCCGTCTGGATCGCTCCCGTCATACGGGCCGTCTGGAAGCTGAACCGACCAATTCGGCGTCACCAGGCAGAAGCTTTCCCACCGGTCACGCCAGGACTGACCGATCCGACCACGCTCGAGCACCAGGTGCTCGAGACCGTTGCCCCCAAGCTCGTGGCTGATGGCCAGACCGGCCTGTCCTGCCCCGATGACAAGCACCTCAACGTGCTCCGCCTGAGCTGCGCTACTCATTCGGTGACTCCCAGTGTCCGAGCCAGAAAGGCGGCCTGTTCCTGGCTGGCTCGAGCGAAGGCATCGCTCGGATACTCCAGCAGGCCGAAGTGGCCCCCGTCCACCTCCATGAGTTCCTTTGGGCCTGGGATGCGATCGAAGACCGCTCGCGTCACGTCGCTGGCCGCGCCTTCCATCTCGTCATCAGGCGACATGGCGAACATGGTGGGGACGCGGACGCGCGGGGCACACGCGAACGTGTCGAAATCGGGCGCATCGCTGGCCGTCGTGAAGACGACCCGGTTCGTCCACCCGGAGCCGTACCGTCCGCCGTACTCGATGAACCATCGAAACGCGGTGAGCGGTTTGAGGGCCGACGGACTCGCGACCTGGTCTGCGGACACGACCGCTGACGACACCCACGCGTCGGAGGGTCGGCGCACCTCGCCCTTCGTCAGGAATCGCTCCATGGCCGTCAAGCGCGTGCCATCGGGATCGTCCACGCCCATTGCTCCTCCGAGTGCCGGTACTTGACAGACCAGCGCGCTGACCCGCTCGTCGAGCGCGGTCACGCCCAGTGCGACCCGAGTGCTCATGCTGTCACTCCAGAGCGCGAGCCGAGATTGATCGATCTCCGCAACTGCGTGGGCGGCGCCGATCGCATCGATGTATCCGCGAGCCTGGACCCAGTAGTTGATCTCGCCTCGTGGTTCGCCGTCGCTCGTCCCGTGCCCTCGATGGTCGAAGGCCAGGACCGCCAGTCCATGATCGCGGAAAGTCTCCGCGTAGCGGTTCATGACCATCGGGATCGTTGCCGAGAAGCCGTGCCCCATGACGACGATCGGGGCGGGTCGTCGTGCGGGTAGGTAGAGCCGGCCACGGATGGTTGCTCCGTCTGAGGTGAACTCGACCGGCTGGGACCCGGACGTGTCGGGCACCGCCGTCACATGGGGCTCCCTGGGCGAGGCCGCGGGGTCATCATCAGCAATTCGGTTCCCTTCGTGGAGGCCGCATCGGTTCGATCGACCACGTTTGGACCCTAACATGACGACTCGCGAACTTCCGCTCGGCCGCGTCGCACAGGACGCGGCTGACCCAGGGGCACCCTACGGCGTCGGCATCTCCATGACCTGGCGGATCTCGAAATCGCCGCCCTCGAATGGTGCTCGCTTGAGCCATTCGATCGCTTCGTCGAGCGATCGGACCTGCCAGAGCCAGTAGCCACCGATGATCTCTTTGGCCTCGGTGAACGGACCGTCGGTGACGGTCCTTGCTGCACCCTCGAACTTGACTCGTGCCGCGTTCGATGTTGGCAGGAGCCTGCCCTCGGCGAGGACGACGCCGGCATCGACCAGTTCCCTGCTAAAACGCGCATAGGCCGCGAAGGCCTCGGGGTCGGGGGCCTGGTTCTGTGACTCCGATGCCGAAGACGCTTCCGACTCGGGTCCCGACTTGGCCAGGATGAGGACTTGCATGGGTGACTCCTTGTTTGGCGGGTCGCGGGCGACCTGGTGGCGCGCCCTCTACCAACACGTCGAATGAGCCGCGGCCATTTCGACATCGGTCCGAAAATCCTTCGCGTTCCCGTCATAGGATGGGGCATGTCCGCCTTCGAGCTTGGCCTGTACACCTTCGCCGAGTTGATGCCGGACGCCTCCGGACGCCTGATCTCGCCCGCCGACCGATTGCGAAACGTCGTGGACGAAGCGCGGCTGGCGGATGAGGTCGGTCTCGACGTCTTCGCCGTCGGAGAGCACCACAGGCCCGACTTCGCCATCTCGGCCCCAGCCGTCGTCCTGGCGGCGATCGCCGAGCGAACGTCTCGGATCCGGCTTTCCAGCTCGGTCAACGTGATCAGCTCGGACGATCCGGTTCGCGTCTTCCAGGAGTTCGCGACCCTGGACCTGCTGTCCGGTGGGCGGGCCGAGATCATGGCCGGCCGGGGCTCGTTCATCGAGTCCTTCCCGCTGTTCGGCTACGACCTCCACGACTACGACAGCCTGTTTGCGGAAAAGCTGGAGCTGCTCCTCGCGCTGCGGGCGTCGGAGCGAATCACCTGGTCTGGCCGGCATCGCGCCGCCATCGATGATCAGGGCGTCTATCCGCGACCCATCCAGGATCCCCTGCCTGTCTGGGTCGCCGTCGGGGGAACCCCCGAGTCCGCGGCCAGGACGGGTCTGCTTGGCCTGCCGATGGCCCTGGCGATCATCGGCGGTGAACCGGCCCGTTTCGCGCCCATCGCCGAGCTCCATCGTCGGGCCGGTGAACAGGCCGGTCACGGTCGTCTGCCGATGAGCATCAACTCACACGGTTTCGTGGCCGACGACCCGCAGACGGCCGCCGACGATGCCTGGCCGGCCACCAAGGCCCTGTCCGATCGGATCGGTCGCGAACGTGGCTGGTCGCCCATCACCAGAGAGGCCTACGACCAGAGCACCACCCTCCACGGCGCGAACCTGATCGGCAGCCCCGAGCAGGTGATCGAGAAGATCCTCTATCAGCATGGGATCTTCGGACACCAGCGATTCCTGATGCAGTTCATCATGGGCTCATTGCCGCATGCCAAGGTGATGCGTGCGATCGAACTCCTCGGGACAGTGGTCGCACCCGCGGTGCGTGCGGAGCTCGCAGAGCGGCCCTGATCGGCGCCGCCCCTCGGCCGGCCGCCTGGGCTGAACGGCTACGCGAACCAGATCGATCTGACGATCTGCTCGATCTCCTGCTCGAGCTCGGGACCGGCGTCCGGTTTCGTCCCACCGGCGATGAAGAGGCGCGTCCCGTCCAGATCGACGATCCAGACCCGGATCGTGTCGCCCGGCTCTGTAGCCGACCACATGGCACCCCCCTGCCTGTCCCGCCACGTGAAGAAGAACCCCGGGTCGCAGCCTCGGTCCTCGCGAACCGCGAGCACGATGTACTTCGTGGCGCGCCCGTCGAGCCTCACGTCCGCGGGGCCGGCGATGAGCTGGGTCCCGGGCGCATTCGCGACCGCGGCCGCAAGATCGGCGGTCGATGGACCGATCGACGGTTTCAGCTGTCGAGCGCAGGTGTAGGTGTCGACAGCGTCGGGGAACGTCGTCCAATAGATCATCCCTTCCGCACCCTGTGGGCCGCGAACGGACTTGTTGATGGAGGTACCGCCGACCCGCTCCCAGCCGCCTGTCGGCACGCTGAGCGAAAGCGGGATCCCATCGACGGTCATCGAGTAGCGGAGGCCCTGATCCTGCTCGAACGGCGGCGGCGCGATATCGATCGACGCGATGATCGCGTCGAGCTCCGTGAGCGCCGCCTCCGTCGCGAACCGGTAATCGCTGGTGACTACCAGGCGATGCGCGTTGACATCGGCGACGTAGATCGTCCCGACGCCGCCGGTAAGGATCGAGAATCCGCTATCGGGCGGGCCACCCGCCCATATCTGATCTCCCTCCGGCCCGGGGCATTCACGGGGGTGGCGCAGCACGTACTTCGAGGCCGGATAGTAGCCCACAAGGACATCGGCAGGACCGGATCGGTCGATCCCGACCTGGTTGCGCAGGGCGACCCGAAGGTCGCGGGCCGTCGAGCCCACCGCCACGAACTCGAGGTCCGCATTCCTTGCGCAGACATCGGCCACGACATGGGTCACGTCCTGGAACAGACTCAGTCTCAGGAAGTCCTTGGTGACGGTCGGTCGGGGCGGGATCGACCCCTCTTCGGTCAACCTCCAGCCGGCGGGCAGCGTGAGGTAGATGCCGGGCACGACCTCGCCCGTGTTCGCTTCCCGGATCGGCCGATCCGGCCAGGCGACGAAGTATCTGCCCGGATCGATCTCGCCGCTCAAGGGGAGCGCGGTCGGGGCGTTCGAAGCCACGCGTAGCGGCGGCGTGGAAGGCGAAGGGATCGGGGAAGACGTCGGCGACGGCGAAACGCTGACACTGCGCTTCTCGACGGGATCGCCAGAGGGCAGCAGGGCGATACCGACACTTCCGACAATGAACAGGAGGATAGCCACCGTGACGGCCTTGGCCCGGTTGTCACGAAGCCGTCCTTCAAACGCTTGATCGGCATCCACCAGCGTCCGCTCCGTCAGGCCACTACCGGGCAGAGGGCGTCGAAGCCAGGAGCACAGTATTCCACGTGTCCGCCGACCATGGTCATCAGGACGCGCACGTCTCCAAGGTGGTCGGCGGCCACGCTGCGAGGGTCGCCATCGAGGACGACCAGGTCAGCAAGTTTGCCGGGCTCCACGGTCCCCTTGCGATCCTCCTCGAACGTCGCGTAGGCACCCGCGCGAGTGATGAGCGGGAGTACCTGCTCGACCGAGAGCCGCTGATCGGCTTGCCACGCCGCCGGCTCGATACCGGGGTCCAGGATGCGCGTCACCGCGACCGCCATCGTCTGCATCGCGCCGCCCGACGGCACTCGATTTGCCTCGAGGTCGTCATACGGATGATCCGTGCTGGCGACGGCCGGTACACCGGCTTCCAGCAGGTCGCGCCATCGCCCGATCCAGGGCATGCGTTCCGGATCGATCGTCGTTTCCACGCGTGAGTTTGGATCTGTGCCGAACCAAGTCAGCTGGAATGAGGCCAAGATCGCCAGATCGCGCATCCGCAGCACCTGGTCGTCGCGAACTGCCATGACGTGCTCGATGCGGTGGCGGTGACCGGCGTTGTCGGCCCCCGCCAGTGCCGCCTCGTAGGCGTCGAGAACGAGGTCGTGCGCGGCGTCCCCGGCCGTGTGTGTGGCAAGTTGCCAGCCGTCGTCATGGAGCGAACGGACCAGCTCGGTCAGCTCGTCGGGCTTCCAGAACACCTCGCCGCGATAGTCGGGTCGATCCATGTGGGGCGAGGTCATGTACATCTCGGTCGTCCATGCAGGGTCGGCGAACATCTTGACCCCGCCGATCCGCACGCGCGGGCTGATCACCTGGTGAGGCCGGTAGTCGCCGAACCAGACGCCGAACTTCTGCTCGAGGTAGTTGACCGGCAGATAGCAGTTGACCCGCAGGCGCAGCCGTCCGGCCTCGTCGAGCGCACGCAGCTCGTCGAGGCGCTCCTGGTTGACGAACATCTCGGTGATGCTGGTCCAGCCACCCGCGAGAGCGGCCTCGATCGCGGTCTCGGCCGAGTCGTAGCCGGCCTCGCGTCGGTCGCCGATGCGGTGGCAGTGGGCGTCGTTGAACCCCGGTAGCAGGACCCGCCCGCCGACGTCCACGATCGTGGCGTTCGGCGCGGCCGCGCGGACTTCCGCCTCTGAGCCGACGGCCGTGATCGTGTCACCCGAGATCGCTACAGCGTCGGCCCCGGGGTGCGTCGGGTCCATCGTCAGCACCGTGGCATTGCGCAGGACGAGGCCTTCTTTCTTCGGGCTTGACGTCGGTCGGGGCACGACGCTTGCCTGGGACGCCACGCTCGCCTTGGGCCCGAAGGTGGCCAACGCCGGAGTGCAGGCGTCGAGCACCGCACCAGCGGCAACGACCGAGATCCCGCGGAGGAACTGCCGGCGTGAGACTGATCGATCCATTCGAGCGCTCCTGTCAGATCCGGGCGCTTCAAAGAGAGCGGCGGCGGCATCCGTTCGGGCTGCCTCCGCCGCTCCAGAATCCGACTACTCGAACTGGATCGAGTCGATGACTTGCTGGATCTCCCTGCCTGGCTTGGGACCCGCACCGTTGTAGGTCTCGCCGTCGATCCACACGATCTTCCCATCGACGTCGATCGCCCAGACCCGGATCGTCGAGCCCACCTCGGAGGCATAGCGCGCATTGCCCGGTTCGGTGCCGTACCAGAGATAGAACGTATTCGCGGGGCAGCCGATGTCCTCGCGTATGGTGATCACGATGTGCTTGGCGGGATACCCGCCCACGATCACGTCCGTAGGCGGTTCGACGATGTCGGTACCAGGGATGGAGGCCACGTCCGCCGCGAGGTCAGCCAGCGAACCAGCCGGCGGGCTCACGGTATTGGCGCATGGATCGCTGAAGACGCCCGTCGGGGGATCCGCCCAGAAGATGAAACCCGCGCCATCCCCAGTCAATTGCCCGGGGACACCCTTGTCGATCCCGAAGCTGCCATTGCTGAGCCAGTCGTCGGCCTTCAACTCGAGCGAGAACGGAACGCTGTTGATCGTAAAGTCGTGCCGGCCGATCGCGAGCGGCCCATCGGGCGGAAAGGCGAAGGCGACAGGCGTGGGCGCAGGAGTCGCCGTCGGCGCGGGGGTCGGCGTCGGCGCGGGGGTCGGCGTCGGCGCGAGGGTCGGCAAGGGCGTGGCGGCAGGAGCGCCCCCGACCCCGCCGCTGGCTGGCAGCAGGTTGAAGCCGACGACCGCCACGACCAGCACGGCGGCGGCCGCGATCGCGAGCTTGGCGTAGGTATTCATGTCCGTGATCCTCCGCGCCGGCCACCGGGAGCGGCGCTGTGGGGTCGTGTCCAGCCGGCCGAGCACGTCGTCCAGGACGCGGCCTGCGGATTCGTGTTCGTCTGTGCGTAGCCACGACCGAACGATGCGCGTGACGTCCCGTTCGGTATCCATCAGATCACCTCCCGGGCCCGCATCCGCGAGTCGGCATCGAGTGCCGCCCGCATTGCGCGCATCGCATGATGAAGTCGAGAGTGAGCCGTCCCGACCGGGATGCCGATGATCTCGGCGACCCGGTCGAGCGGCAGGTCGAGGTAGTGGTGCAGGACCACCACCGTTCGGTGGTCGACAGAGAGACGGCGGAAGCCGCGCTCAAGTTGATCGCGATCGACGACCGAGCTCAGGCCGTCATCCGCTATCGGGTCGTCCGCCGGCAGGAGCCGGAGGTTGGGTGCCCAACGTCGTTCTTTCCGGCCCTCGGCATAGCAGGCGCGCACGAGGAGCCGATACGACCAGGCCTCGAAGCGGGCCGGATCGCGGAGCTGCGGAAGGTCCTGCCAGATGGCGAGCAGCGCCTGCTGCGTCGCGTCCTCGGCAAGATCGATGTCGCGCAGGATCCTGCGCGCCACGGCCAGAAACCGATCGGCGATCTCAGTGGCGACGAGAGCGTAGGCCCCCGTGTCACCACGTTGGGCTCGAATCACAAGGTCGGTATCCATGCCTCTTCCGCTGACAACGCCGGCTTGATCCGATGCGCGTCACACGGTATGGGTGGCCCGACCCCGTGAATTTGTCAATACCCGTTTGAGAACCTCAGGGTCCGGGCGCCTGGGGCTCGACCCGAGGGACGTGAGGCTTGTGTCGGCCGTCCGATCGGCGCCTGGCGCCTGTACGGACCGGCGGCCACTCGTGTTGCTGAGTCCAGTGCTCATCCTGGGCGCCAGGCGCTCAGATCGGATGAGATTCGGCTCGATCGCGTGCTCTAACTCATGAACGGCGCAACTCACCGGTCCGTTCAGGCGCCTGGCGCCGAACAGACCTGGCGCCGAACAAACCTGGCGCCGAACAGGCCTGGCGCCGAACAGACCTGGCGCCGAACAGGCCTGGCGCCGAACAGGCCTGGCGCCGAACAGGCCTGGCGCCGAACAGACCTGGCGCCGAACAAACCGGGCCCAGGCTGTGTGGCAGGCTCAGGATCAGGTCGGCGCCGAGACCTTTGCCAGCGATGCCATCAGGTCGACCGTGGCGGTGTTCGTGTCGAAGTCGTCGCCCAGGGTCCCGGTCGTCTGGAGGAATGCCGTCCCGTTCGCGCCCAGGTCGAGGATATACGCATAGCGGCTGGTCCCGACCGGAACGCCACTTGCGGCGTTCGTCGAGGTGGCCTCAACCACGGTGGCGGGATAGCCCGCCACCGTGTACGCGGTGCTCGTCACGGCGCCCCACATGACAGGGTCAGTCGCTGCGGTGATCGCA
>Ga0307378_10003376_pt1 | contig 23482 bp, 16 predicted proteins | sample UN1MG_FD_202238 | JGI IMG/M metagenome (GOLD analysis project Ga0307378, IMG submission 202238) | Soil microbial communities from Risofladan, Vaasa, Finland - UN-1 | ecosystem: Environmental > Terrestrial > Soil > Coastal area > Acid sulfate soil | place: Finland: Risofladan, Vaasa | collected...
AGTGGATCAGGTCCATGATGAGGACGAAGCACAAATGCTCCGCTTTACGGCCGGCGCATGACAAAGGGGTAAGGGATAAGATCCTTGACAAGAGGATATCAGGTCCGCATCGGGAAATAATGGAAGATGACATGCATCTCATAGAAGCCGCCTTGGATGCTGACAATATAGTGGCCTCCCGGGATGAAGAAGCGAAGGGCGTTTTTGCCAAAGCCTCCAGACAACGAGGGAAAGGCCAGTTGCGTGAAATAATTTGGGTAAACCCGGACGCGGATTTCGAGACGGTGATCAAATGGCTTGAGGAAGGTGCGCCGGAGAACAAGGCTAACAGGTTCAAGCTGGGGAATTCATAGGGCTGGAAAAATTGGAAACAACCGAACCTTCGGACCGACTCCCTAACCGCTTTGCGCCTCCACCTCTCTCTTGATCATCAGCAACTTGTCCTGCAGAATCCTGGGGATTCCGCCGGCGAACATCATCATGTTCATCACCTCGGTGGAGCCTCCCGCCGGGATCTCGCCCACGAATTTCATCGTCAGAAGCGTGCCCCCCTGGTGGGGGCTGACCTCCGTCTCGATATATGCCACGCTGCCAAAGGTCGCCACGTAGGTCCGGATGACGTTTTCCATCCGCAGTGAAAAAGTCCCGACGTCAATTTTCAGCAGTCCGGCTTCGAAAACGGCGGGAGCGTATATCACGCTGCCCTCGGCCGAGTCCTGGACCGCCTCGTAGTAGCGATCATCTGTCTTGAACCCCTCCATTATCCGGCGAAGGTTTTCCTTCTTAATCACCCAGTCCTTGACCTCGTCCGGCCGCGCCTGGATCCATACTTCCGCCCGCTGTCCCATGAGCATGGTCTCCGAGAGCTCTCCCCGCAATCCCCGCGATAAAATCTCGTCAACGTCCAAGGCGGGGTCGAACTCCGCCTGGATCAGCGTCATGATCTGATCCGCCCGGGCGGAGAGCGCGTTCATGAATACGGGGTTGTCCAGCAGCGGCCTCATTTTTTCATCGATCTGGCCCAGCACGCCCATATCCAATCGGCTTCCGGCCTCGTCCGGTCTCACGTCGAATCGGAGCAGAATCCATCCGGTTCCGGGCATAATCATCATCCACCAGAGTTCCCGGTCCGGCTTGTACTTGAGGCAGATCATCCGGCAGGGAATGCTGATGCCCATGATCCTGAAATGAAAACTGACGGCATTGCCGACCACCGTCATGTCGGTATGGGCGTCCAACTCGCTGACTTCCACTTCCAGAGTGCTCGATCCCTTTTCCAGCCATGACAGGTCCTTGCCAAAATAATTCAGCAGATCTGCAGGGCTGGTATACACCACCAGCGGCAGAGCATAGGTATAGGCCCGGGCGGGGATGGATTCGGATGTCACCTCCCCGGACGGTGGCTGGAAAAACCGCCGGGCCTTCTGGCAACCGAAAATTGTCAGAAGAATTCCAAGTGAAAAAATCCCCAGAACATGCCGGGGAATTCTTTTAATTGAAATTATGCGGCAATCCGCCTTCATAGATCACCATAAAACGCCATTTAACCATACCAATCCGCAAACCCCCGTGTCAAACACGAGTTATCTCGGGGAAACCGCAACGTTGGCTGACCATTCAGGATGATAGCCCTGGACCCGGAACTTTTTCCGACTTTTGGCCGCATGATCCCGGACAATAATATCTGCCTATTTGCGCGCTTTTTCCACCAGCTTGGCCAGGTCCCAATCCACTGTCAGCTCCATGAGCCGGCCTTTTTTGTCCTGGAAGCGGAGCATGGCTTTTTCGAGGCCGTGAAGGAAGAGATCACGGGTGATTTCGACGTCGTGTTTGCAGTACTCCTCGACCAGGTCCATGCGGCCAAGCTTCACCCATTCGAGGGACTGGAGGCCGTCGGCGGATTTTTGGGCGCCGAGGGTGTGCTCGGCGAGGTGGGCTAAAGAGAGGCGGTAGCCGAGGCGCTTTTTGAGGTCGGCCAGGATGTCGAAGGTGGGGAGATGAGCGAGCGTGCCGTCGTCGTATGAGGATAGGACCTTGTAGTCGAAGCCGATGATGTTGAAGCCGACCACGAGGTCGGCCTGTTTGAGATCGTGGAATAAGGCGGGGGCGTCGGCCTCGAAATAGCTTTTCAGGCTCTTGGTTTTCGAGTCCCAGACCACGGCCACGGCGAGTCCCATGAGGTGGGTGTTGGACCAGCCGCCCACTTCCACGGCCCCGCGCCTGGTCTCGATGTCGAGCACCATGACCCGCGGCTCTTTTTCCTTTTCCTCCTCCTGCTCCTCTTCCTCCTCGATCGCCTCGTCCTCGTCCGGCTCTCCCTCGGCCGCGCCCAGCTTGATCCACTCGGCGGCCTCCGGCTTGTCCAGCAGCATGGAGAGCACCATGACCGCGGCCTCCTTGTCCAGAGGGACGTTGCCGTTGCCGCACTTGGACGAGTAGATGCACGCGGGGCAGCCGGCCTCGCAGCCGCACTCTTTGATGAGCGAGAGCGTGCTCTCGAGCAGGCCCTCGATCTTCTCGAAGCTCTGCTCGCACAGGCCCACGCCGCCGGGGTAGCCGTCGTAAACGAAGATCGCGGCCTTGCCGACCTCGGCGTGCAGCGGCGTGCTGATCCCGCCCACGTCGTCGCGCTCGCACAGCGCGAACAGCGGGAACAGCGCGATGGCCGCGTGCTCGACCGCGTGGATGCCGCCCATGAAGTTGAGGCGCTTTCTGCCGACGGCGCGGGGGATGAAGTCGTCAATCTCGATCCAGAAGCCCACGGTCTCGAAGGAGTACGGGGGCAGGTCGAGCTCGTGCACGGAGAGGCGCTCGCCGGACGACACCCGTTTTTTCTCGTAGCCGATGACGCGCTCGGTGACCTTGAGCTCGCCGAGCCGCGCCACGAAGTTCCTGACGGGCTTGGAGCGGCGGGTGGCGAGGATGGCGGTCTCCTTTTCGCGGTGGGCCACGGTGTAGTAGTTGACGTTGACCGGCCGGGCGTAGAGGTTCCTGCGGGCCAAGTCGAGGCGGGTGACCTGGTACTGGTTGGCGCGGTGGAGGTAGATGGCGCCGGGATGGCCCTCGCTCATCACGCGCACGCCGTCAATGCTGCCGATGACGCGCGGCTTCTTGCCCTCGGGCAGCGGCGTCCTCGGCTCCTCGAAAATGGTGTTGCTCTCGCCGATGCCGCGGATGTTGACGTCGCGCTGGGGTCCGCGCTTCACGCTGTGCCACGCCTCCTCGTCCACCGAGCGCAGCAGCAGTCCCTCGCGCTCGAGCTCCTTCACCGCCGCGGCCACGTGGTCCCCGGAAAACCACGGGTCGTCGCGCGAGAGCGGCATCTCGGCCGCGGCGCAGACGAGGTGCGACTTGAGGATCGGCCGGTTGGTCGGGTCCACGATCGCGGGCTCGAAGCCGCTCTCGAAGAAGACGCGCGGGTGCTTCATGAAGTACTGGTCCAGCGCGTCCTCCCCGGCCACCAGCACGATCAGGGAGTCGCGGTCCTGCCGCCCCACCCGGCCGCCGCGCTGCCAGGTGGTCGTGATGGCGCCGGGGTAGCCGACCAGGACGCACACGTCGAGCGCGCCGATGTCAATGCCCATCTCCAGGGCCGAGGTGGTGACCACGCCCTTCATCTTTCCGGTAAAGAGCGCGTTCTCGATCTCGCGGCGCTCCTCCGGCAGGTAGCCCGCGCGGTAGGCGCTGATGACCGATCGGAGGCGCGGCTCGGCCTGGATGGTCCAGGTGTAGATCAGCTCCGTGATCTTGCGGGCCTTGGTGAAGACGATGGTGGCCAGGTCCTTGCCCACGGCCTCGCGCAGCAGCCGCGAGGCCACCGTGGTCTTGGAGAGCCTTTTGGGGTTGATGAACAAAAAGTGGCGGCCGGCCGCGGGCGCGCCGTTGTTTTCCACCACCGCGACTTCGCGGCCGATCAGGCGGGACGCCAGCTCGCCCGGGTTCTGGATGGTGGCGGAGCAGGCGATGACCCGCGGGGCCTTGCCGTAGAACGCGGCCACCCGGAGCAGGCGGCGCATCACGTGCGCCACGTGCGAGCCGAACACGCCGCGGTAGGTGTGGACCTCGTCGAGCACGATGTAATCGAGGGTGGTGAAGAGCTTCTCCCACTTTTCGTGGAAGGCCAGCATGCCGACGTGGAGCATGTCCGGGTTGGTGATGATCACGGAGGGCGGCTCGCTGCGGATCTTCTTGCGCTTGTGGTCCGGCGTGTCGCCGTCGTAAATCTCGGCCCCGACCTGGCCGGCCAGGCCGCAGGCGGCGGTGAATTCGCGGAAGGCCCCGAGCTGGTCCTGCTCCAGGGCCTTGATGGGGAAGAGGTAGAGCCCGCGCGACTCCGGGTTGGCCGCGCAGGCGTTCACCAGCGGCACGTTGTAGCATAGCGTCTTGCCCGAGGCCGTGGGCGTGACCACCACCACGTCGCGGCCCTCCATGACCTTTTCCACGGCCTCGGCCTGGTGGGTGTAGAGCCTGCCGAAACCCAGCGACTTGAGCCCCGCCCGCACCTCCGGCCTAAGCGCCGCCGGCATGGCCGCGAAGCGCGCCGGACGCGGCGCGATGTCCTCCCGGTGCGCGACCTCGCTCCCCAGCTCACGGCTCGAGCACACCGTGTGGATGTAGTCCTCGATCAGCTTCATCGTTCCATGAAGAATGATAGAACAGGTTGGCGGAAAGTGGAATTATTCGAGGGCGGAAAATGAAAGGGTGGGCCCGACACTCCTGTCGGGCCGGCGCCGCGGGACAGGAGTGTCCCGGCCACCATCGCGGGACAGGAGTGTCCCGGCCACCATCGCGGGACAGGAGTGTCCCGCCTACCATCGCGGGACAGGAGTGTCCCGCCTACCAGCGCGGGACAGGAGTGTCCCGGCCACCATCGCGGGACAGGAGTGTCCCGCCTACCCTCGCGGGACAGGAGTGTCCCGCCTACCATCGCGGGACAGGAGTGTCCCGCCTACCATCGCGGGACAGGAGTGTCCCGCCTACCGCGCGGGCTGGGGATGTACCAGATCGCGGGCCAGCCTGGCCCGGGCGTAGAGGTTGCCCTGGCCGTCGGCGTAGGTGTCAATGATCTCGTGGGAGGGGAGCGCGGCTTCGAGGGCGGCGCGGGCGGCGGTGGTGTCGCCTTCGAGCTCGGACACGAGGTATTGGTTCACGTTCAGGGCGAGGTCCACCCGGGCGCGCTCGCGGGCGGTGTCGCGCTTGAGATAGTCGTTGTTGATCTCCTTTTGCGCGCAGCCCACGCCGTAGAAATAATCGCTGTCGCTTTCAGGCGCGGCGGGATCGAGCCAGGCCGGCGGCGGTCCGGGTGTTTTTTTCGCGGCGCAGGCCGCGCCCAGCCCGCCGGCGATGAGCGCGAGGCACGCGGCCCCCAGCAGGCATCCAGGAAAATAATATGATCGCGGGCGGCGCACGGGTCATGTCCTTTTATTTTTTTCTTGCGGTCTTGCGTGCCTTGCGCGCGGACTTTTTCGCCGGCTTGGCCTCGTCCCACCAGTCGGCTTTCTTGGTGAGGGGCAGGCGGAGGTCGGAGAGCGGCCGCTCGGACACGGTGGGCCCGATGGGCATCTGCCGGCGCTTGAACTCCGCGCTCATTAACATTCCGAGGACGGCCTGGACGGTTTCCAGGCCCTCTCCCTTCTCGACCAGCTCGGCGATGGACTCTCCTCCTTCGAGCAATGAGTGGAGGATGCGGTCCAGGTCCGGGTACGGCGGCAGGGCGTCCTGGTCCGTCTGATCGGGCCGCAGCTCGGCCGACGGCGCGCGTTCGAGCACGCTCTCCGGGATGGCTTCCCGGCCCGCCTTGCGGTTGTACCACTGCGCGATCTCGTAGACCTGGGTCTTGTACACGTCAATCAGCGGCGCGAACGCCCCGCAGGTGTCGCCGTAGAGCGTGCAGTAGCCGGTAGCCGCCTCGCTCTTGTTGGCGGCGGCCAGCACCATGACTTTGAGCTTGTTGCTGAGCGCCATCAGCACCTGGCCGCGGATGCGGGCCTGGAGGTTCTCCTCGGTCACGTCGGCGTCCATGCCCTGGAAGGCCGGCGCCAGCGTTTTGAGCATGGTCCTGTAAGCCGCGGTAACGGGGATTTCCTTGAACAATACCCCGAGATTCGACGCCGTTTTCCGGGCGTCGCGGCGGGTTTCCACAGAGGTGAACGGACCGGGCATGGACACGGCCATCACCCCTTTCGCGCCCAGGGCCTCGCGGGCCAGGGCGAGCGTGAGCGCCGAGTCCACGCCGCCGGACACGCCCACGATGGCGCCCGCAAAATCGTTCTTGCGCGCGTAATCCTTGACCGCGAGCGCGAGGGCCTCGAAGATCTCGCGGGGGCCTTTATGGAGCGGCTCGATGCGGGCGTTGATGCGGACGGGTTTTTTGCGCTCGGGCCATGCGCCGGGGATGGTGATCCGGTGGGCCTTGTCGAGATTGCTCCCGCGGGGAGCGGAGGCGTGGAATACCCTCTGGCGATGGTCCTTGAGCTCGCGGAGGTCGAGGTCGGCCACGACCATGTCCTCGGCAAAGGAACGTCCGCGGGCCAGGACCTCGCCGAAGCCGTCGTAGATCGCGCTCGCGCCTCCGAAGATCATGTCGTCCTGTCCGCCGACCGGGCTGACCAGGGCGATGGCCACCGCGTCCTCCCTCGACTTCTCCCGCATCATGGTCTCCTTGACCGGGCGGTGGCCGTAATGGAACGGCTCGTTCCACAGGTTGATCAGGAGCTCGATCTCGGCGGGGAACACGGGGTAGCCCAGGTCGTCGCCGATGGTGACGGCGGCCTTGAAGCGGTCGGTCTCGATAACCAGCGGCCTCTCGCCCGCCGAGAAGTAGCGCGATTCGTCGAAGCGGCCGCAGCAGAAGAGGTAGCGCTTGCGGGCCCAGCCCAGGATTTTGCCCTTGTGGATAACGGCGGCGGCGTTGAAGAGCGCGACGTCGCTTTCGATGCCGCCCAGGATGACCACCATCTTGGAGGACGGGAGAGTCGCGCGGATTTTTTGCATGGCCCGGCCGGCGGCGCCGATAAAGGAGTCCCGGAAGACGAGGTCCTCCACGGGACAGCCGGTCAGGGTGTTCTCGGGGAAGAGCAGAATCTCGACGCCCAGGCGCTCGGCCTCCCGGACGCGGGAAAGGATCGCTTCCACGTTGCCGGTGAAGTCGCCCACCCGCGTGCAAATCTGGCCTATTCCGATACGGACTATCGCCACTTGCCGCTACCTCCGCTTTCCGGCCCGGCGCCGGCCCGGGCCGTCCGATGAAAAACTTACTATGCGGCCAACGGCGAGTCAAGAAAAGCGCGCGGGCGCCCGGCCCAGAATGGCGGAAAGATTTTACGCTCTGTGCACTGCGGGGTGGATGAATGTGGCCGGCGCCGAAAAGAATTTTTACACGGATGAGCCTCTTGCAAAAAGATTCCGGGGGGTAGCGCCGGCATCTTGCCGGCAACGTAACCCCCTAATATTACTGGTGCCTGTTTTTGCCGCCAAGATGGCGGCGCTACATTTTGCAAGAGGCTCGGATGGAACGGATTAAAACGGATTCCACGGATCGGAAATAACGGAGCTCCGTGTGATCCGTCCCCAATCCGCCGGCGTGAATCAAACAACCCCGCTCCCAGTCATGCATTTTGTCCTCTTGCTTAAGCCTACGGATGATAACGGATGGCACGGATCATTGTCATGAAAACATCGTTCCGATCCGTGTCATCCGTCCCATCCGTTTTCATCCGTGTAAATTCTTTAACCCCGCCTGATGATGATCCACTCTCGAATGCGGAGAACCAAATTTTAATTGCAGCGCGGGTCTCCGGCCCGCGGCACGAGATCAAGGGGCAGGCGGAACGCGAACCGGGAACGGGTTTACATCGGGAGGTGCTTACCATAGAATAGTGGGGCCTGGCGCGGACCGGGCGGCGGCCATGACGATAAAAGAACGACTCGACAAGGACGTCTTCCTCCACTTCAACCTGGTGCAGGTGGGAGTGACGGTGGCGGGCTGCTTGATTATTTTCTTCTTCATCCTGGAGGCCTGTCCGGGCCTGATGGGGATGTCGTGGGAGCTTTTGATCCGGGGCGCTCCGGTGGGCATATTGCTGGGCGTGCTCTCGCTCACCTACAACTCTTCATATCTCAAGGTGCTCTTCGACCTGGAGCGTTTCACGCTCCGGGGCCGGGAAATGGAGAGCGGAGCGTGGGCCAGGCTCCAGGAGGCCACTTACAAGCTGCCGCTGCGCCTGCTGCTGCTGACTTTTCTCATGTGGCCCCCCGGCATCGGTGTGATCGCGCTGTGGATGAAGCTCACGGGGATCCTGAACCTTGAGGATTCGGTGCGCATCGCGGTATGCGGCCTGCTCTTCTCTCCGCTGCAGGGCCTGGTCTTGTTCTATTCCACCCGCTACAGCATGCGGCGGCTGAGCACGCTGCTCCATGAGCTGGGCCACGGGATCACGGGCGAGCGGCGGGGCGGCCTGGGGATCCGGGAGAAGCTGATCGCGAGTTTCGTGTGCCTGGCGGTGATCCCGCTGCTGGCGGGGGTGCTGATCAGCCAGGTGCAGCGGGAGCGGGTCGCGGTGAATTTCCGTCTTAATGACGTGTGCCGGGCGCTGGACCGGGTGCAGGCCTCGGCCGGACAGGAGAACTCCGCGGAGTCGTGGGAGCGGGCGGGCCGGGCCGCGCTGCAGGGCGGCGGGCTGCCGGAGGGGACGTCGTTCCTGGTCACGGACGAACACGGCGGGCTCGTGTCCGGCGAGTTCGACCGGGCGGCGCGCAAGGTGTGGCGCGAGGGCATGGCGGAGGGGGCCGCGGGCGGCGAGTGCCAGCGCATGCCGTTGCCGGGGCAGCGGCGGTTCATCGTGATGAAGTACTACCGTGACCCCGAGGTCTGGATCAGCGCCGTGACCTTTCCCTTTCCGCCGGCGGCGCCGTTCTGGTCGAGCCATGGCGTGACCATGGTCCTGGTGGCGGTGGTGATCGTGATCGGGGTGTTTCTGGGCTTTGTCGCGGCGGCGGACGTGGGCACGCCGGTGCGCCGCCTCTCGGAGACCGCGGCGGCGGCGGCGCGGGGCGAGCGGGCCCAGGCCTCGGGTTTCCTGCCCGACGACGAGCTCTCGGAGCTGTCGTTCGGGTTCAACTCCCTGGTCGCCTCGATCCATCAGGAGTTGGCGCGGTCGTCGGAACTGGTGGCCCAGGTCCGGGAGGTGAACGCGGGCCTGGGCGAGCAGACGAAGAGCATCGCCCAGCTGGGCGCGCGGCAGCGCCAGGTCATAGACGAGCAGAACTCGCTGTCGGTTCAGGCCAGCGGGAACGCGGAAGAGGTCACCCGGGCCTCCTCCGAGATCAAGGAGCGGGCCCACTCCACGCAGTACCAGATGGACGAGGTTGCCGTGGCCACCCAGGAGGCCGACACCACGCTGGGCGAGGTGTCCAAGATCATCCAGGACATGATGGACCACTCGGAGCTGATCTGGACCAAGATGGAGAACCTGGAGTCCAAATACCGGCGGATGGAGGAAGTGGTCAAGATCATTGACGACATCGCGGAGCGCACCGAGATGCTGTCGCTGAACGCGGCCCTGGAGGCCGGGACCAGGACCGAGGTCGGCGACCGCTTGTCGGTGGTGGCGACCGAGGTGCAGCGTCTCTCCGAGCGGATCAGCGAGCAGACCGCGGACATCAGGGCGCTGTTCAACGAGATCCGCCGGGCGTCCATGGAAATGGCCCAGGCCATTGACGTGGCCCGGGCCCGCGCCCAGGAAGGTCCGCAATGGCTGAAACGGCTCACGGACAGCCTCAGGGGCATCGAGAACCGCGCCCGCGCCGCGGCCGGGTCCATGGCCGAGATCGTGAACATGACCGGGGAGCAGGGCCAGGCCCTGGAGCAGATGAAGATCCTGATCTCGGAGATCCAGGCCGTGGCTTCCGTCATTGACGAGGTCAGCGCCGGGGCCGAGTCAACCATGGAGCGGCTGAACAGCCTGGCCGGACACCTGAGGCAACTGGTGGAGGAAAAGGGCTAAAGAGATTGCTCCGGGGCCGGCCGGGCCGTGACCATCAGTATTCTTCAAACGCCAAGGCGCCAAGGCGCAAAGAAAAAATAAAAAAATATCTTTGCGCCTTGGCGCCTTGGCGTTTGAATTATCGCCTGAAATCAGGGAGCGCTCTGATTGAGCATGGAGACGATGCTTTGCAGGGCGAAGTCCAGGACCTGTTCGGCGCCCGTGAGCGTTTTGTGGATTGACCGCGCTCCTTGCCTGGCCGCTTCGATCCCCTTGATCGCCGGCGTGTAATTGATCTCCTCCTCGATCTCGGCCTTGATGATCAGCGCGTCACGGATGACCCCCCGCGTCCGCTCGATCTTTTCGGCGTCAATCTCGGGGCCGCCCGTTTCCAAAAAGCGCACGATCACGTTCCATTGCTCGGGGATGATGAAGGGCTTGACCTTGTTCCAGAGCGCGGGCTGGTCCGCGAACAGGAACGCGCGGATTTTTTCCAGGCAATAGTCCGTGTCGGCCAGCCGGGCTTCCAGGCGGGACTCCCGCTCCCGCTGCTCCTTTAAGCGGGCCAGGGCCTCGAGGTCCGCCGCCAGGCTCGCGCGGATGCGCGGCTCCAGCTCCGACCGGATCTTCTTGATGATCTCGAGTTGCACCTGCGCGCTGATGCCGGGCGCGGCCGGCGGCGCCGGCGCGGCCGCGGCCCGCGGTTCGGACGACATGCCTCCCTCGGGGACCTGCTCCCCGGCGGCCCCGCCCAGCTCCTTTCTCAACTCCTCTTCCAGCACCGGGGTCAACATGGTGCGCAGGTCCTGCTTCACCTCTTCCCGCACCTCGTCCCACAGCTCCTTGCGCAGCTCCTCGCGGACCTCGTCCCGGCAACTCTGTTCCAAGGTCCGGCGGATGCGGTCGCGCTCCACCGCCGTGATCTCCGCGGCCACCTTCTCATGGATCGCCGGGTACAACTCCTCCCGCATCCGGGCCTCCAAGACGGCCCGAAGGTCTTCTTCAACCTCGCCCTGCAATTCGCTCCTAATCTGGGCCGCCACCTCGGGCCGGAGCTCCGAGTGGAGCTGCTCGCGGACCTCCTCGCAAACCACCGGCCAGAGCCGGGCCCGGAGGTCGTTTTCCACCTCGTCCTTGATCCGCTCCTCAACGTGGCGCCGGATCTCCTCCATGGAGATGTCCCGGCCCGGCGGGACCGCGTCCGCCAGCCACGCCGGGGCGGCCGGCGCCACTTCTTCAGGGGCGTAAGGGTCCGCCAGCTCGCTCATGATCCGCTCGTCCGCGTCCTCCAGGTTCAGGTCCCGGCCCGGCCCCAGCCGCGGCCTCGCGCCTGGCAATGACGGCCCGCCGCCCGCATCATGCCCGCCCTCCTCCGGAGCGCTCCCGCCGGAACCGGGACCGGGCCCGTCCATGGCATGGTCGTAGCGCAGGTACTCCTTGATGACCTCGTCAAACGACGGATCAAAGCCCCGCGGCAGCTCGACCTTGACCCCGATCTCCGCGGCCTCCTCGATCATCCGCGAGAACACCCGCGAGAAGACGTGGTCGGGCACCGAGTATTCCTGGCGCACCCATTGATAAAACTGGCTGGTGTCGAGGCGGTCATCCTTGAAAGATACCGGGACCACCTGCTTCACGAAATGGCCGATCATGGGGTCGGGCATGTAGTCGCGGAAGCCTAAGGAGCGGCAGGCCCGGTCCAGGGCGGTGGTAAGGATCAAGATTTTTTCGCGGGCGTCCGGCATGGAATCGCGTTCCGTGGTTCTTATCTATTTAGCATAGCCCAGGAAAAATTTCAATATGGTAAAGCCTACTTGCGGCCGATCCGGAGCGCGGCCCGGTCGGTGCCCGCCGCCTCGAACGCCGCGCGGAGCGCCGCCACGTCAGCCTGGCGGTGCGGGCCCGCGGCCGGATCGTGGTAACGCACCGTGTTGCCCGCGTGGCCGGTCAGGACCACGTTGTAGCGGCAATAGGGCAGCGACGGGGCATGGCGCAGGACCTGGCGGCTCACCGCCAATACGACCAGGTCTCCCACGTCGAACCATTCCAGGGCCTCGTCAAAAACGGCCGGGCGCTCCTGGAAATTCTCCTCCTTCAAGTACGGCAGCGCCCATTGCAGGGCCTCGCGGTCAATGCGCTTGCCGGCCTCCGCTCCATATCTTTCCTGGGCCTTGCCCGCGGCAAGCTCGGCGTAGGGAGTCTGGGCCTGGAGCACGGCGCGGCAGCCCTTCTGCAAGAGGATGGGGATGAGCTGGGCCTCGAAGGTCCAGAAGCCCTCCCGGTGGCACACCATCTCCGCAACGTCGGTGCAGGGGGAATGCTCTTCCGGCTCGAAGTAACCCAGCGCCATGCGGGCGCAGGCCACGCCGGCGTCAAGGTCCGAGCGCTCGGAGTAGTAGGGAATCGGAAGGAGCGTGGCGCGCTGATCAGAGGCCGCCGCCGCAAACGCGCCCAGAGCCGTCGGCGCTCCCGCCGCCAACGCCAGGAACTCTCTCCTTCCGAGTGCGCGGGCCCCTTCGGAAACAGACCCATCCTGACCGTGATCCTTCAAGTCCCTCACCTCATGCCTCAAGCCTCACGCCCCAAGCCTCAAGCCCCACGCCCCATTCCCATTCCCATTCAACGTTTCCAGACCTCGCGGGCCGCGAGGTCCGGCTCGGTGGCGTCGTCGCCGCCGCCCGGCGCGGCGTACCAGAAGGCCGTGGCGTTCACGTCAATGGTCGTGTCGCGGTGGTGATAGATCTCCATGTCGAAGCGGAGGCCCGACTCGAAGGGAATGGCGTCGAGTATCTGCCAGCGGTACTGGGAGACGATGGCGGCGCGTCCGGTGGCGTTGGAGACGGCCTCCCACAGCCAGGGCACGGTCAGGACCTGGGGCGCCGCCAGCCACTCGCGCGTGGGCAGGCTCACGCCGTGATAGGCGTGGGTGAACTTGAAATACTGCACGCACCAGGCATAGCCGAAATAGTCCTCCGTCCCCGTGCCGAAGATGGAGGGGAACTGGTCTTGGTCCACCCACACCTTCTCGTCGCCCTCGCCCCACCAGAAATACTCCATCGGGTTGCGGACGTTCATCTCGAGGCCCACGAAATGGCCGCGGCCGTGGGCTTCCAACATGCGCATATCTGAAAAGGGACGGGTCCGGATCCCGTTCTTTTCGCGGTACGCCGCGTGGAAATAAAGCGTGTCGTCGTCCCACTCGCAAGGCGCGGTCACCACGGCGGCCCGGAGCTTCAGCCTTTCGCCCGACTCGTTTAGCAGGCTGAGCACCGCTTCCTCCCGAAACGGCATCACCCAGCGGCTTAGGAGCCTGGCCCCGTGCTCGGTGCGCTCGATCAGCGCGGGCAGCGAGCTCATCCCGTTGGCGCCGGGCGAGGTCCCGAAAAAATCGCCGAGCGGCGCGAGCGCCTGGGCCTGGGCCATGCCGTCCCATTGCATGGTGAGCAGCGTCTGGCCCAGCACCGCGTCCAGATACCTTTCATCGCCTGTCAGCTCGACCTGGAACATGACGATCTCGCGAGGGCCGGCGAGACGGAACAGCTCGCCCCGGGCCCCGGGCGCGAGCTCCGCCTCCACCTCGTGCTTCTCGCCGTCGGGCAGGGCGTTAAGCCCCGGGGCCGAAAGCGCCCTGGCCGCCGCCGCGATCTGATCGCCGAGCGCGTTCACCGCGTCCCACGAAAACGGCTGCACCCTGGTCCCGTCACGGTAGAGCCGCACGTCCACCTGGTAATACATGAGCGGCGGCTTGCCGCCCTTGCCCCCGCTCTTCGCCGCCGTCACTTTGACCGACTTGGAGAACGGGATCGGGAAGTACAGGTTGTAGCCCGTATTGCGCCGGCCCGCGAACGGATCGCCCCACGGCTCGACCTTCCCGGAGAGCAGGTCCGAGCCGTTGGCCTCGATCACCGGCCGCGCCATGCCGTCAATGTAAATCCGCCAGGTGACGCCCCACGGGTTCGCGGACCACAGCCGCACAATGGCGCCCGGACCCGTGGCCTCGGCCATCACGTACTCCGTGCCCCGCTCCGTCTGTTCCTCGCGGAGAAAATGGCCCAGGTCGCCATTGGCCCACCACATCACCGTGGCCCCGTCCTTGATCGTGGTCCGCCGGTCATAACTTGAAAACTGCACCAGGCGCGTGCCCGCCGGGAAGGCCCGGCTCAGCGACTTTAATGACCTCATCTGCCCGACCAGGCCGCTAAGCGTGACCTCCTGCTCCTGGCCCAAAGCTGAAAGGGAAAAGAACAAGACGCCAAGCGATAATGAAATAACCAGGCAAGCCGCTTTCTTCATCCCAAACCTCCTTGACATGGAAATTATTTAGAACTGGCTTCATAACCAGGACAACCATCTCAGATTAAAAGATTATTAACAAGGATGTTCAGGATTTCCAGGATGATTCCCGGTTTTCTTAATCCTGAACATCCTGAATATCCTTGTTGAAAATTCTTGTCGGGGTTATGAAACCGCCTCTAATCAGGCCGCGGGGCGACACCCGGCCTCACTTCCCCGCCTTCCGGACCATGATCTGATAATTCCCGAGCCGCTCCCCCCGGTCGTAATTGGCCGCCAGGTATCCCTCGATGGCCAGCTTCTCTTCGGTCTGCGCCACGTGCCTGATGGCATCGCCCTCCATCTTGACCACGGCGATCCGCGGCCGGTTCCGGTCCAGGTCGCGGATCACGCGCATCGCGATGTCGTGGTCGAAGATTTCAAAATAGAGGAAGGTGTCATAGGTCGCGGCCGGGCGCCGGGAGAGGTAGTAAATCAGTAGGTCCCAGGGGTAAACAAAAATTTTCTCGTCCGGCCCGGAATTTTTTTCGATCCAGGCGATGGTCTGTGTGAGCTCGCGGGCCTGCTCCGGCGATGTCCGCATCATGGTAAGGCCCGGGAGGCGTATCGGCGCGGTGTCGTTCCACCGAGGACCCTGGGCGTAAGATAGCTGCGGGACCGCGGCGTCCAGATATAAACCGGCGGCCATTACCGCTGTTAATGATACGCCGGCCAGGATGCGCGGCCCCGCTCCGCTTGCCCGCGACGTCCCCCACAGGTTTTGCAGGAACAGGCCCGCGAAGAAAGACGCGCCCACGCCCGCCATCAAGAGGTGGCTGAAGTCGAGCCCGGAAGAGACCCCCGCGATGAACAGCAGGATCCCCGACACGCGCAGCAGCGTCCAGGGACCGCGCCGGCCAAAGGCCCCGCCCGGAGCGGCTTGGGCTTGCGGATGCACGAACAGCAGGAGCGTTAGCGCGGCCAGGCCGCAAAGGAGAGGTCCCGAGACCTGCGCCGGCATGAACGCCGCGGCCAGCGCGCCCGCGCCCATGATGGCCAGCCCCAGCGGCAGATAGAGCGCGGTCCGGCGTCTCACCACGGCGATGCAGATCCGAACCAGGCCGAGCCCCAGTATGAGGAGCAGGGCGGCGCCGGGCAGGAAGCGCAGGAAAAGCATGTTCTTCATCCGGCCGCTGCCCACCATGCAGGCCCAGGCCTCGATGAGCGCGTGGTCCATGGCGAGCCGGGCGAAAAATATCGCGGCGGGAAGGGCGAGGCCGAGGCCGGCCAGCAGCGCTTCCCTGTCCGCGTCGCGCCGCGGCCGGTTGCGGTTTGCGAGGTAAAGCGCCGTGAGCGTCAAGATGACCGCGGCGGGCGCCATGCTCTGCTTGGCGCAGCCGGAAAGCGACGCGGACAATGCGCCCGCGAGCGTAAGCCACGGCCGGGGCCGGTCCAGCCGCGCGTCGAAAAACGCGAGCGCCACGATGAAGAAAAAGATCGAGTCCTGGTTGTAATGGGGAAACGACTCCAGCGCCGTGGTATAAGCGATGTAGATGATTCCCGGGACCAGGGAAAACGGATAGCGAAGCCGGCGGCGCCCGATGGCGAGGGCGGCCGCCACCAGAGCGAGGCCCTGCGCCGCGGCGTAGAGCCGGCCCACGATCAGGTGGTGCCCGAACAGCCGCTCCAGGAGCGCCGCGATTTCATAGCCCGCCGGCGCCACCGGGTTGAAGAAGTCGCGGTAGATGGTGAGCCCCTGCGCGATCTCCCAGCCGTAAAACGCCTGCACCGCTCCGTCCGCCGGGTTGAGCCCGCGGTTGCACAGGGCGAGGAGCCAGGCTGCGGCCGCCGCCATTATAATGAGCTCCGCCCGGCGCGGCGATGATTTCGGGGGGGCCGTCATCTGAAGATCCGCTCAGGCCGGCGGGCCCACGTTGAAGGTGATCCCGGAATCGCCCACGGCCTCGAGGTAGGCCTCCATGGCCTCGCCGTCGGCGATCAGGGTGACGTCCGAATGGGTATGGAGGAAGGATGCCGGGAGCTCGGGAAAGGGGGCCGAGGTGAGCGTGCGGGAAAGGATCTCGGCCTTCTCCCACCCCGTGACCACGAGCAGGATGCGCCGCGCTTCCAGGATGGTGGCGATCCCCATGGTGATGGCCTCGCGCGGCGTCTCCTTGACGAACCGGAAGTCGTCGTCGTTGGTCCGCCGCGTCACCTCCAACAGCGCCACCACCCGGGTGCGCGAGTTAAGCGGCGAGCCCGGCTCGTTGAACCCGATGTGCCCGTTGCGGCCGAGTCCCAGGATTATGAGGTCCATCCCCCCGGCGTCCCGGATCATCTTCTCATAGGCGCGGCACTCGGCGGTGGTGTCCATGTTCAGGCCGTTGGGGATATGGAAGGACCCGGGAGCCAGGTCCACCTGCTTGGTCAGGCGCAGCTTCATGAACTCGCAAAACGAGTCCTGCTCGCCCTCGCCCAGGCCCACGTACTCGTCGAGGTTGAAGGTCACGGCCTGCTTGAAGCTTAAGCCCTCCTCCTCGTGCAGCCGCACCAGCTCCCCGTAAACCGGGATCATGGTGTGGCCCGTGGCCAGCCCGAGCACCGACCCCGGCCTTTCCCGGAGCTGCCGCGCCGCCTCCCGCGCCGCGGCCCGGCCGGCGCCGTGCGCATCCGCGAATACTTTTACCTTCAATCAATCACCTGCTGTTCGAAACATTTTAAAGATGGGAAGTAAATAAAGCCGCGGATGAACGCGGATGAACGCGGATAAAATAATATTGTAATTCATCTGCGTTCATCCGCGTTCATCTGCGGCCCTTCTTCTATCCCATGCCCCTTTCAAGAACCTTCCCTCAACCAATATTTTCATTCCGCCAATAGCCTGCCAAGCTCCTGCTCGATGTCGCCCGCCAGGTCGGGGCCCGCGCACATCGAGGTCTCGTATTCGTAAAGGTCAGAGCCGTAGTCCGGCGGCGCGATGATGTAGCCGAGCTCGTCGGCGGCGAGCCCGATCTGGAAGGACAGCGGCTTCTGACGGGCCCGGACCTTCATGCCCAGCTTCGGATACGCCTCGCCCGGAAACGTCACGAACTGCGCCGACCCGATCTCGATCACGTTGACCTCGGTGATAATGTTCTCGCCGACATAGGAGTCGCGGTTCAAAAGCCCGGTCTTGGACAGATACAGGTATTGCTCGTTCTTCATCGGGAACAGGACCAGGCTCTGCCGGTGCGCGATCGCCGGCTTCTCATCCTTCACCAAGAGGTCCATGCCCCGCTCCACCTCGCGGAACACGCGCTCGCCGATGTCCTCCATCGTTTCCCACGACCGGCCCTTGGAGCTCTGCGGCAAATTCGGCGTGATCATGGCCCCCAGCGCCCCGTTAAAGAAAATCGCGCCCCCTCCGTAATTCTTCTCCACCTCCCGGCAGATCACGCCCGGGTAGTCCGCCGTCAGCACGCGGTTGTTGCTCCACATGCTCTCCGCATGGCCGGCCACGTTCACCAGCGTCGCCACCGCCCGGCCTTGCCCGTCCCGGAACACCATGATGCCCATGGTGTCGTCCTTGGGCTCGCCCGCGTTGGCGTTGATCATGATCGCCGGGTCCATCGGGTAAACCGCGCTCAGCACCGCGGCCGGCTCCGCCGCGGCGTCCGCCCGCGCTATGGTATTGACCACGGCCTGCTTGATGCTCTGCATGAACCGCTGGTCCTGGCCCGAGACGTAAGGCGGCAGGCCCCACAGCCCGATGGTGTCGGGCCCGGAGTGGGTGTGGGTGGAAGCGATCAGGACCTGGTCCGGACGGAACCCGGCCACCGCGGCCTTGATCGCCATCACGTCCGTGCGCTGCAGCCCGATGCAGTCCACCGCCACCAGCGCCAGCTTCTCCGATCCCTGCTTCACCACCAGCGTGCGCACGAACAGGTCGTCGTGCGCGCCGACCGATACCCGGAACAGCCCGAAGCCGGCCATCAGCGCCGGCCGATGCGGGGTGATCGCCTCCTTGGCGAACCCCGCCAGCAACGGCTCATCCGCGTCCGAGCGCACGTCCGCCACCGGGTTCCCGAACTCCGGCGTGGGCTTCAACACGACCTCGTGCGCGCACCCGGCCGCCGCCGCCAGGACAACGGCCAGGGCCGCCCATTTCCATGCCCGCCGCTCATTCATAATAAAACTCCTCCCCGCGATTAAAAACCATGCGCTTTCGCGCGGGACGCCGCGCATCGGCCGATGCAAGACATGAACTAAACTAAACCAAAGTCCGGAGCGTTTCAATCAAGCGTAATCGGCGCGGCCCGCTTTTGCCGCCGCTCATGGTGTGTTATGATCCGGGTGAGGTCAACGACAAAATGCGCGTGCTGGTGGTGCTGCCTACCTATAACGAGGCCCTGAACATCGAATGGATCATCAAGTCGCTCATCGAGCTCCCGCTCGGGGCGGACGTGCTGGTGGTTGACGACAACTCTCCGGACGGCACCGCCGATCTCGCGGAGCGCGTGGGGCCCGCCGGCCGCGTCCGGGTCGAGCGGCGGCCGGGCAAGCTGGGCCTGGGCTCGGCGCAGAGGGCGGGAATGGCGGCAGGCATCAAGGGCGGTTATGAGCGGATCGTGATCATGGACGCCGACGGCTCGCACGATCCCGGGACCGTGCCCGCCCTGGTCGCGGCCACCGCGAACGCCGACCTATCCATCGGCTCGCGCTACGTGGCGGGGGGCAGGGTCGAGAACTGGGCCTGGTACCGCCGCTTCCTGTCATGGGGCGCGAACACCATGGCCCGGCTGGTGCTCGGCCGCGACGTCCACGACTGGACCAGCTCGTTTCGGTGCTGCCGCGTGGAGATGCTCAAGAACATCCCGCTCGACCGCTTCCGCTCGGAAGGATTTGCCGCGGTGGAAGAGATTCTGTTCCAGGTCAGGTTCCGGGGTTATCGGGTGGTCGAGGTCCCGATCACCTTCGTGGAGCGGCGGGCCGGCCGGTCCAAGATTGACCGGAGCGAGGTCATGTCCGCGGTGTGGCGCCTCTTGGTCATGGGACTGATCAGGGCCGCCGGGAAAAGGCCGCGCCATGACTGAGCCCCGCGCCCCCGGCAGGGCGTCGCGATTAACTAGTGGCTATGGCGAAAGGCCGGCCCGCGCTTTGGAGTGCGCGGGCACGACCGCGCTTTCATTGGAGCCGATTCCGCCGAAGCGTGTGAATTGTTGACAACGGGCCAATGGAGGCATTGAGGATACTTCCGTCGCCAATGAAAGCGGCGTCATGCCGCCGCACTCCAAAGAGGCCGATGGCGGCCGCCGAATGGAAGCCGGCGGCACTCCTCATTGTACGCCGATGAAAAAAGCATGGGCGCCACTCCTGGCCGTGATCTTCACGGCCGTGCTGTACCGGCCGATGGTGGACTCGGTCTTTTATTTCCTCCACGGCGGGGAAAGCCAGGGCCTCTTGCTGGCCGCGGCGCTGGCGGACGGACACGGCTTCGTGGACCTGTCGCTTCCCGGCCATCCGGCGCAGGTGCGCGAGCCGCCGCTGTTTTACCTGATGCTGGCCGGACTCATCCGCGTCTGGGGCTTCCGGATGGGGCCGATGAAAATGCTGATTTTCTTTTCCTACCTCGCCACCGCGATCATCGGGACCATTTATTTCCAGCGCCGCTCGCGTCCGCTCTCCGCGTTCCTGGCCATGGCCCTCGCCATCACCGGACCCGCGCTCTTTACCTCCTTCACCGGACCCAAGACCGACGTGCCCTTCACCGCCTGCGCCCTGGCCGCGCTGCTCTGTCTCGAGCTGCTCGCTGAAAAAATCGCGCCCGCCCGGAGGCCGGCGGACGCGGCGGAAAAAGCGCGCGCGGGAAGATGGCAGGCCCCGGCGCTGGCCGCCGCTTTCACGGCCCTGGCCCTGGCCGCCGCTTTCATCCGCTCGCTGGGCCTCGCGTTGTTGATCGGCGCCTGCGGCACGGCGGCTTGGCAAGGCCGCGGCAAGGTCCCGCTCCGGCGCCGCCTGGCCTGGGCCGCGGCGCTGGTTCTGCCGGCGATCCTCGCGTTCGGCCTGTGGACGATGCGGGGCGAGCACACGCCGAACCCGGCCGGATACAATTACGGTGATTGGTTCATGATGGACCTGGCTCCCGACAGCCCCAGGATGACGGCCGTGGATTTTCACGCCCCGCTGATGGGCCCGGTCCCGCGCGCGACCGTCCCCGGACTCGCCCGCCGCGTGGCCCGGCACGCCGTGTTTTATGCGGCGTCGCTCATGGAGCTCACGTTCAGTCCCGCCGCCGTGAAGCCCGGACCAATCGGCCTCGTCTCTCTCCCCGCCATGAATCGGATCATCCCGCTCTCCCTCTTCATCATCGCCATCATCGGCCTGGTTCGCCATGAGCGCCGCGGCCCGCCCGCCGCCGTCATCTTTCTCGCGTCCTACTCCGCGGTCCTGTTGCTCTGGCCCATGGACGACCCCAGGCTCTTGATCCCGCTCCTGCCCTTCGCCGCCTTCTACCTGGTGGGCGGGCTGGAATTTATTCTGGAAAAAATCGCGCGGGCCGCACCGCGCAAAAAGGAGCAGGGGCCGGCGCCGGGCCGCGCGGCGTCAATATGCCTGGCCGCGGTGATCGTCCTGGCCGCCGGCCTGCACTTTTACCGCGACCGCGAATACCGCGCGTGGCTCGAGCGCCTGCCCACCGTCACCTTAAGCCCCGGCTTCGACGTCCGCTTCATGAGCCGGGAGATCATGGACAGCTTCCGGCTCCTGGCCTGGGTCAAGCAGAACGCGGAGCCGGGCGCCGTGGTCATGTATCATTCGCCGCCGCCCTGCCGCCTGGTCTCGGGCCACGAGTGCTCGTCCATCCCTTATTCCAGCGACCGGGCCCGCGTCCGCGACTTCATCCGCGGCGGGGCCGCCGACTACGTGGTGCTCGACGAGTACGGCAAGGTCGTCCCGCTCGGCCCCGGCTGGTTCGTGCACAACGTGCTCCGGCCGGTGGTCGCGGCCTATCCCGATGACTTCGAGACCGTGTACCGGATACCAGGGACCCGGGCGGAGGTTATGCGGGTCAGGAGAGAAAAGAATGGAGATGGTGTAAGATGATGCGCGGGTGCAAGTGCGCGGGTGAGGGCACCCGCGCCCCTTGAGGAAGTTGGTCGGGAATGCGAGGTGCGCGGGTGAGGGCACCCGCGCCCCTTGTGGAGCTTGGTTATAAAATGGAAAAGGAGGGGTGATTGATGGATTGGAAGAAGATTTTGGCGGGCGCGGCTATGGTTTTGGCGCTGGCGGCCGGCGCGGCGTCGCAGGCGGGGCCGCCGCCGGGCGCGCCCACGGACCAGGAGCCGGCGGCTTACAAGGGGATGAGCGCGGAGCAGATCGCGCTGGTAAAAAAGGGCGAGATCGTGATCCTGGACCAGCCGGAGAAGGTGGAGGGCCGGCAGATGATCACGGCCGCGTTCATCTTCAACCAGGACATTGACACCGTGTGGTCCCTGATGACTCAGGGCTGGCGCCAGGAGGAATACCTGCCCCGGTTGCAGCGGAGCAAGCTCTTTAAGAAATGGGACGGCGGCGACCAGATCGAGTTCCACGTCGAGGTCCTGGGCATCGGCATTGACTACCGCGTCCTGGGCACGCGCGACCAGTCGCATTATTACTCGCACTGGAAGCTCGACCCGGACTTCGATAATGACATGAAGGAGGTCTCGGGATACTGGCGCTTCTACTGGATTGACGGCCACCACACCCTGGCCCGCTACGGGACCTGGGTGCAGACCGGCTTCGGCATCCCCGACTTTGTCCAGGAGTACCTCACCAAGAAGGACCTGCCCTCCGCCCTGGCCGCGCAGAAAAAGTGGGTGGACTCGGGAGGGAAGTGGAGGAAGGAAGGGTACAAGCCGGCTGAATAGTCAGAAGGGGTTTGTGGTTTGTGGTTAAAGACGTTCCGGGAACCACAAACTACAAACCCCAAACCACAAACCTTTTTTACGACTGACTCATCTCCTGGGCCATGCTGACGAAGCTCTTGATTTTTTCGTTGGTCTCGCGCAGGCGCTGGTTCAGGGTGGTCACGAAGAACTTGTAGATTTTGGCGGCGATGGCCGGAGAGTTGTCGAACAGGAGCATCAGCTCCTTCTTGGCGATGGAGAGGAGCACGGAATCCTCGGAGGCCATGGCGGTGGCGGAGCGGGGCGCGTCGTCAATCAAGGACATCTCGCCGAAGTAGTCGCTGGTGCGGAGCGTCACCAGGATCTGGCCCGGGCCCTTGCCGGCGGCCTTGATGATGTCCACCGCGCCCCGGAAGATCACGTACATCTTGTCGCCCACGTCGCCTTCCTCGAACACCGCGTCGCCCGCCCTGAGGTCCTCCTTCACCATGTGCCGCGCCATCTCGTCGATCTCGTTCTCATCGAATTCCTCGAACAGGGGGATCTTGGCCAGGACCTCGAGCTCGCGCCCCGTCTTCCTGCCCTTGCCCCCGAACAGCGCGTCCGTCTCCTTGGCCGCGCCGTAGAGCACCTTGAGCAGGTCCTTCTTCACCCGCTCCCGCTCCTTGGGTCCCATGGGACGGCTGATCTTCGACACCCAGGTCAGGAACACCGAGTATTCCTCGGAGCGGTCCTCCGACTGAATCTTGTCCAGATAATCGCTGATCAGCTTGCGGTTGTCGTAGCTCACGCGCTCGAACACGATGCCCATGCCCGGCTCCAGGCCCTCCGGCGTCGCCGGCTTGTGCGGGTTGATCCGCACCACCTCGCCCCGGAAGCTGATCGGCCGCTCCACCCCCGGAAGCTCCATCCCCAGCGTCACCACCATCCCCACCGGATACGGCTCATCGCTCTTGATGTAGATGCGGTCCTTGTCAGCCTCCATCACGTAGTCCGCGAACTCGTCTTCCTTTCCGTCCTTGGTCCGCACCCGGATCGGCGGCTTCAAGAGCTTGCTCTTCGGAACCTTCCTGCTCTTGATCGCCCTGAGCTTCTCTTCGTTGATTACCGGCACTCCCGTTCCCTCCCTTTCCGCGCTATCCGACCCGACCATCCCCGGCGCCCGGACCTGATCCCATCCCGCGTGAAAAACGCCTCTTTACAATTTATCATAGAAAAATGATAATGTATAGCAACGGTGCTGTTCAAACCAGCGAACCAGAGAAACGCCAAGACGCCAAGAGCGCCAAGGATTATTTTTTATCACGATCTAAAGAGGGTTTGGGGGAAAATGTTTCTTGCTTGGCGCTCCCGTTGCCGGTT
>Ga0307378_10003377_pt1 | contig 23481 bp, 18 predicted proteins | sample UN1MG_FD_202238 | JGI IMG/M metagenome (GOLD analysis project Ga0307378, IMG submission 202238) | Soil microbial communities from Risofladan, Vaasa, Finland - UN-1 | ecosystem: Environmental > Terrestrial > Soil > Coastal area > Acid sulfate soil | place: Finland: Risofladan, Vaasa | collected...
GCGGACCTGCTGCGGCAGTCGGTTTACAGTCGCCTGGCCGGGTACGAGGATGTCAATGATGCCGAGCGGCTGTCGCACGATCCGACTTTCCGGCTAATCGGTTCCGAGAAGATCTGGGATCGAGGGGCCACACTGCCATCCCGGTTGCAGACCTTCGAGACGGAGATGCTGGTGGAGGAGGAGAACTTCGCAGGGCTGGCACGGCTGAACCGGGAACTGATCGGCAAGGCAGAAGCCGTGGGTTCGCCGTACCGGGCCGTGTTAGACATCGTCTCGACCGAGATTCCGGTCTATGGGGAGTAGGAGCAGAGCCCCTACAACGGGCACTTCGAGTCAACTTGCTTTCACCCGCTGCTGCTATTTAATCGAGACGGCGATTGTCTCGCCGCAAACCTCCGGCCCGGTAACGTTCACAGCGCCGAGGGGTGGGAAGAACTTCTGTTGCCGGAGATCCAGCGCCAGCAGCGAATGGGGAAGGAAATTGCGTTTCGGGCCGACGCTGCCTTTGCCAAGCCGGAGATTTATGAAGCACTGGAAAAGCGCGGTGTAAAGTACGCCATCCGCATTCCTTCCAACGATAACCTGGAACGAGATATTGCCGAGCTGGTGCCGCTTCCGGTGGGCAGGCCCAGCAAGAAGCCCTTAGTGGAGTACAAGGGCTTTCTCTATCAGGCGGCTGCTTGGAAGACGGCCCGAAGAGTGGCGGCGAAGGTGGAGCATCATCCCGGCGAGTTGTACCCACGAGTGGGGTTCATCGTAACGAACCTGACGCTGCCGAGTCGGGCGGTGGTGCGGTTCTATAACAAGCGCGGGACAGCGGAGCAGTGGATCAAAGAAGGAAAGCAGGCGGTGAAGATGACACGGCTGAGCTGCCACAAGTTCCGATCCAACGAGGTGCGGCTGTGGCTGACCATCATTGCCTACAATCTCGGCAACCTGTGGCGGCGGCTGGCATTGCCGCATAGAATCGGGAACTGGTCCCTGACGAGCTTGCAGCAGCGATTGGTCAAAACCGGAGGACGCCTGATTAAGCATGCCCGCTATTATTGGTTGTTGTTGGCGGAGAGTCATCTGACTCGGCGGCTGCTTGCCAGTATGCTGGGGCGGATCGATGGACTGCCGCTTCCGTCGGGATAGCCGAGGCGGCGGCACCCAAGAAAACGATTCCGCTATCCTCCAGGAATGGAGAGTTGTCTGAAATAGCTGGTTCTGGATGCCGGGCCGACGGGCTTTTAGGAGCCGGAGAGAACCGCTCGGAGCCCCCGGAGAGCAAAACTGCGCTGGAAGGGCTCAGTTGGAGGCAAATGGGCGTATACTCTTGACTGCCGGAGGGTCAAAAAACTAATTCCGGATAAGGTATTGAAAGGATTACGCGCTCTACGCGTTCTCGGTCAGCTGGTGAGAGGGCGCTGAAGATTGCGCGAAGGAAATCCCCAGCTGCGGCAGTGGTGTCGAACGAAGTGAGAATTGGTTTGGCCCATGCAACGCAACGAATTTCTAGGCCAAAGGTCTGAGGGAAGGCAGTCCCAACGATCAACAGGCGTCGCCAGATAACTGCCAAACGGTTTTGCGCCACCAAGACGTCGCCGAGAATGGAGCCATAATAGGCGAAAAATGCTTGACATTATCTGGATCCCTGATACCGCACGCCAACAGAACGACTCAGACCTTTTCTGGAGGAGGACGAAGATGGGAAGCGTCAGGTTGGCCGTTATTGCCTGCGCTCTGCTTAATGCCGGAACGCTTCTCGCTCAGGAAGCCCACTATGCATCCATCGTGGGCAACGTAGTCGACTCGTCCGGTGCCGTGGTGCCAGGAGCCGCTGTCACCGTCACCAATGTGGCCACGGGCGTAGCAATTCCGTTGAAGACAAATAATGAGGGTCTGTATGCGGCGCTGAACCTCAATCCTGGGACTTACAGGGTAGAGGTCACTGCGAACGGATTCAAGTCGTTCGTGCGCGAGAACATGCAACTCGCCGGGGGCCAGCAGGCACGTGTGGATGCAAAGCTGGAGGTAGGCTCCGTTACAGAGAAAATTGAAGTGACCGCGGCCAGCCCGCAGATCAACACGGAGAACGCGACAACGACGGCGGCGCCAATCACGTTTTACCAAACCGTGACCCTGCCGAACCTCGCTGGAACCATGTTCGTCGATCCCTATAACCAACTGCTTACTGGTTACGCAGACCTGAATAATGCAGCCTTCTCCGTTGGCGGCGCCGTCTCGAAACAGAACGCCGAAATTCAGGACGGGATGCGCGTGTCCGGGCAAGGGGGCCGCGGCTTCGTTCGCCCAACGGTGGAATCGGTGAGCGAGTTGATCGTGACCACGTCCAACCCGTCGGCGCTATACAACGAGCCGGCCGCGATCGAGACCGTGCTCAAGTCCGGATCGAACGCCTACCACGGCAGCCTCTTCTATGAGCACGGGAACAAAGCGTTCAACGCCAACAACTACTTCACCCACAAGAAGGCGCCTTTCATCTTGCAACAGGAAGGCGGAAGTATCGGCGGCCCGATCCAGAAGAACAAGACCTTCTTCTTCTTCGGCTACGGCGGCATGTACACTTCGTCGGTCAATCCCTTTATGGGTACCTTCCCGACCGCACAAATGAAAACGGGCGATTTCTCGCAGTTGATCGATCCCGTTTTCCTCAAGCAGTCGAATTACAGCAACCCGATCGTGATCACGGATCCCCTGACTGGACAACCATTTTCCAACAACGTGATCCCTGCCAATCGGATCAGCCCCATTGCAAGCAAAATCGCCGCCGTTTACCCGGACCCGAACTTCGACAACGGCACTGGCTTCATTAATAATGACCTGCAAGGTTCGCGATCGCTCAACAAGGAATACAACTTCGACGTGCGCGTGGACCACTATTTCAGCCCGACGCAACACCTCTACGGTCGCCTCACGTACATGAACGATCCGGGGGCACGTGACACGGTATATTTCCCCGTCTCGGAAGGCTTCTGGGGAAACTGGTTCATCGTCCAGGGCCGCGCTCTCACGCTGCATTACACCTCGAATGTCGGAAGCAACCTGACGAACGATGTGATGTTCGGATACTTCCGGGACCACGAGCCGGGCGGCGGCGGGTTCTTCAACTCAACCACGACCGCGTGGAACCAGAAATTGGGCATCAGCGGGGTTTCAAGCCAATTCGACCAGGGATTCCCCCTTCTGACGTTCACGCAGAGTGGCATGACGCAGCCTGCCAACTTTGGTCCACAAAACCCGGTGAATGTGCTGTACAACATTCAGGACAACGTCACCTGGGTTCGCGGCCGGCACAGCATCCGGACGGGCTTCGAGTTCCTGCGGAACAGCAATGGCTCGGATATCGTCTGGACGCACTCGTTCAGTTGCGTGTACGGCTGTATCAACTTCAGCGGCCGTTGGACGGGGTTCGATTTTGCCGATCTCATGCTGGGCCTGCCCTTCAGCTCGTCGCTGCAAATTCCCGCCCCGCCGGATTCGACGCTACGCAACCAATGGGGCGCTTACATCCAGGACGACTACAAGGCGACCCCCAAGCTGAATGTGAGCTTCGGACTCCGCTACAACTATTTCCCGATTGTCCGGTCCGCTCACGACTATGAAGCTGTCTTCGACCCCGCTAAGAATCAGCTTGTCGTGCCTTCGCAGAAGGCGCTGAGCGAGATTCCGGCAGGGCTTACTCTACCCATCCCGGTGGTGACCGCGAGTCAAGCGGGTTATCCTTCGTCGCTGCTTCAGGCAAACAAGAACGACTGGCAGCCGCGTATTGGGCTGGCTTATCGCTTCATGAACAACAGCGTGATCCGAGCGGGTTGGGGTGTGTACCGGACGCCGCTCGTGAGCACCGGGAACAGGCTGGTTACTGGGCCATACCAGATCACGACGACCTTCCCGGTCGCGCAGCCAGGCCCCAGCGGGCCCCCGGTACTGTCCCTCGCGAACCCGTACCAGACAGCGGGAGCCGTGCAGCCGCCGCTGCTGAATTTTTTTGCTCCCGAAAAAGACGTGAAAGACCTGTTGCACTACGACTACAACCTGACGGTCGAACACCAGTTCCGATCGACTGCCTTCTCGGCGGAGTACGTGGCCAAGAAAACGATTCTTCCCTGGGCGCCGAACCTCAACGCGGTTCCCGCCAGCCTGACTCCGTACAGCCAGAGCCGCCTGCCGTTTCCCGCGCTGGGAAGCATTACCGGCCTGGCGAACGGCGCGCACTACAACTACGACGCGCTGCGCTTGAACGCCAGCCGCCGATTCACCGGGGGTCTGTATTTTGATGTGACCTATATCTGGTCGAAGACCATCGACGACCTGGCGGGCATTGCGGCGGAAACGGCAGGTTCGTCGGAGGATCCGTTCAATCGCGCCCGGGACCGCGGGGTCAGCTACTTCATGCCCCCCACTCGCATGGTCATCAACTACGTGTGGGAGGCACCATTTGGGAAGTTGGGAGGAAGGCTCTCTTTCTCCCATGACACCGGGGCCGGTCGTATCCTCAACACAGTTATCAAAGGCTGGGTGACCGCGGGAACTTACAACCTGCAAAGTTCTCCCCCGCTGACGCCTAGCGGCTCTTACAGAAACGCAGCTGGCCAAATCTATGATGCTCCTAATACGAACCACCTTTCCGGGCGCCCCGAATGCACTGGACAATCATTTCAACCAACCTCCGACCAGAGAGCCCAGGGCTACGTTTTCAACCCGAACGCATTCAGCGGGCTGGTCCCTCAGGGACAGTACGGCAGTTGCGGTAAATCGATACTCGCCTTTGGGCCTAACTCGTATAGCTTCAATCAATCGATCTTCCGTACGTTTAAAATTCCATGGTTCGTCGGTGACGAGGGCGCGAAATTCCGGTTCGGCTTCTTGATGTTCAACGCGATCAACCATAGCAACGGCACCAGCCCGGTGGCAAACTTGGACTCGCCCCTCTTCGGCATGCTCACGAACCCCAAGGCCGGCAACACTAGGTCGATGTATTTGCAAGTTCGCATCGACTTCTAATGAATGGCGTCGCGGCGGGCTGTGGGCCGGGGCGCGCGTCCGCTTCGAAGTCCGCATCGCCCACTTTCGCTCTTATACGTCCTGACGTGGCAAGAGTGGCAAAGCCCCCCGCCCTCGTGCACGGCGTCCTTGGTCTCGCAGATGACGCAGCCCCAGCGCTCGAAGTATCGCGCCCACGGGAGGCGGTCGCTGCGGATTTGCGGGCGACGGGTGGCCTTGCTCGCGGCCCATCTCGAATTATTGGACTGGTACCAAGCAGACAACCGAGAGGGGGCGCGTCGTTCCCCAACTAGCCGTCTTATGGCAAGTTCTTTGGTGGTATAACCCACTTGAAGCCCGTCGAAGGTGTGATCTTGGCGACGTGGATGTGGCATTCATTCCCTCAGGCCGTGGTCAGTCATCCCGCGACTTGAGCGCTTGGTAAGCAGATACGATCTAACTTCCCCCATGCTCCATTCTTTCTTCCACGGCAGGCTGCGAATTGCTTATCCTGCCTTCCCATCCGGGTGAACCTCGTCCCAGAACCACCCCGGGGCCACGCTCGATACCGCGATGATTTGCTGGCACACGGGATCTGCCGCGCCGTAGGCGGCTTCAAACTCGTCCAAGTGTGCCGCCTCGTCGAAAATCATGATTGTGGGGTGATACTGGCGAATCTGGTCGGCGCCTTTCGGAAGACCTTGTACCACGGAACCATTCGCCCAGCTCAGCAGTAGGTCAGGCTGTTCTTTCAAAGGCTTCGTAAGCGGATGGCGATCTTTCAGCCACTCTGGCTGTCGCGCATACAGTGTTGCTGCGTAACCGGGCGTCCCTCGGCCATTGATCAAGTCCGCCGACTTGTCTTCCTTCTGCGTTTGCAGGATAACGCGCGTCTTCTCGTTGAACTGCGCTTTGTGGACCGCATACGCCATGACAATCCACGAGACCATCATCTCCCGCGACTTTGGAATGAATAGACGCCTGTCGGTCTGAAGTTTTCCGATCAGCCAGGCAAGATAGGGAAGTTTCGGGAAGGGTCGGTATGGCTCGCAACCTTTTTCCTGCCACTTCTCGTCGAAGGTCTGCGTGCATTCGGTCATCCAGTACAGAGGGTCGCGAAGACACTTCTGTAGTTGCAGCCGACGATCCTTCTCCTCCTGCATCCGCCGGCGCCTTTCTTCTCGGGCTATCACGAGCAGCGAAGGCTCAGTCAGGCTTGCGACCACGGAGTTCGGCAATTCTTCGCTCTTCCTCAGCGATGAGAGCATCTAGTTCCTCGTTGCTCAGTTCCTGGAGCGCACCCGCAGGTACATGCTTCACTTCCTCCTCGCTCTTCTTGACGCCAACCTGCGTGTTCTCTAACAGCCACAGTGCGGCCTTCAGCTTTCTGTCACTGGGCTTTCTCGCCGTCAGAACTTGATCCAGTGAAGCCAGTGCGAGAGAGATCCTGCGCATCAGCCGCTTGCGGTACTCTCGCAGGTCCCCGGATTCGGCGAGCATGTGAGGCACAGTGTCTTTCGAGATGCGCAGCCGTCTGGAGATTTCTCGATTCGACTCTCCCTGAATGTGGAGGCGGGCAGCTTCTTCGATCAGACCGCGCGGCTTGTAGGATTTTCGCCGCCCAGACGCCCGTTTCGTGCCGTTTTGAGTCGATTTCGCCATGGCGCTGTGCTGGCACCCCCAATGGCCGTACGCTCAGTAGCGCCTTGGCCGAGCCGGATGATTTCCTGAAGCCGGCTGGCAATTGCGGCGCGCGTGGCTTCCAGGTGCGTGCTTTTGCGTGCGCTTCATATCTGATTTCTACCGCCCCATACGGAGGCTTAGTCAAGTCTCAAATCACTAGAGTGGTCGGTGGTGCCGGCGGTCTCGCGTTGCGATGTAGCCACACACAGCGAATCCAACCGTTCTGCCTCAACTGCGTGACGGCCGGGCCCAATCCCGCGTTGAGTCCCGGAAAGAGGTTCAGTTGCCGCCAGCATCGCGGTCACAGCCTTGTCGTCGGTTTTTGCGTCGTAGCGGCGAACCGAGCCATCGAGTCTTCGTTTGGCCCTGCCATTCCTCTGCCACCTCCGTTGGTCTTAACTCTTATCAACCCGAAATTCTCGGAAACCCGAAAGCTCCGATTTGCCGCTACGTGCCTTTTTGACTGGCCGGTGACACTTTCTAGGGCAGCCGCCTCACCCGGCATTTTTCGCCTCTATAACTCCTTGATTTGATTGAGTCGCCGTTCGCGATTTCTCGACTTTCGCGGGGAGCGCGGATTGTTCTGCACGGTTGGCCCGCATTCGGCACTTGGCATCGCAGTAGATCGCGTCCCTCTTCTTGCCGTTCAGACCTGCGCCACAGTAGACACACCTCCGAGGGCTGGCTTGTTTTTTGGCCTCGCGCCTGTCCTCGAAGAATGCGAAATCTCGACACGCCGCCGAGCAATAAACCTCTGGCTTGCCGGTGACCGTGTACCGCACGGATTGATTCAAGAGTCTGCCGCACCCATCGCACTTTTCGGTGATGTATAGACCTTGAGCGCGGACATAGGCGAGTTCGGCGGCGGTGAGCTTCATGAGTCACCGCCTTCAGATACTTCGCCTTCTCGGGAATCAGTATCAGTGGAATTCTGGTTGCGCGGGGGTTGCGGATTCTGCCGGACTTTGCCGCGATTTACCGAGTTAAGTCCTTTATCTTCTTTGTTTGCTTCGTCGGGGGAAGGACTCATAATCCCTAGGTCGGGAGTTCGATCCTCCCCCCCGCTACCAACCTGTCTGATAACGCTTTTCGCCGATTCTTTCGGGGATTTCCAGTCGTTGATTCCGGGTTCTGAACGGGAGGGATTGTGGCGTCACCCACCTTTTGGTTTTTCCCGACTAAGTCCATGAGGGCGAAACTAACGTCGGACGAAACTGAAGCGAAGTCCGGCTATGACCATGAAGGGAAGCCCGCGCAGCGGCACCGGTGAAGCTTGGACCGAGTAGTCCCGATTCAGGATATTTTGGAATCCGAAATACACTTCGCCGAATCTCGGAAGCGGCCGGAATCCGGAAACATCGACGATCCAAAAGCCCGGGAGCTTGGTTTGATTCAGATCATCGTCGAAGCGAAGGCTCTCATAACGAACCTGCAGGCTGGTATTCAGCAGAGCTGGGCTGGCGTGGTCGATCGTCAAACTGGTGCGGTGACGGGGAACTTGAGGGCTGAAACTGCTTTCGAATGACTGCAAGTGGGAAAAGACGTTCATCTGCCAGTCGCTGCCGCCTTGCTTCCGAGCGCGCAACCCACCGCCCAGATACACTTCGTGGGTGGAGTTCTCCTGGAGCGGAGTCCCGTTGATGCGGTTTTCGCCGAACAAGCGACCGTTGTGGAAGAGGGTGATCCCTGGAGCGGGGTTGTAGTCCGCCCTCCAGGTGAGGACTTCGGAGCGAGAGGTCGCGTTGATGTCCACGGGTCCGCGTTGTTCTTCCCGAACCAGCGCGTAGCCCCCGGTACGAAAAGCACGACCCCCAATCCCCAAAGCGAAGGGTCCGGCATTCCGACTTGCGTACACGTCCAGGTCTCCGGTGCTCCTCATTCCCGCCTGGCCGTCCAGAATCAAGAGATTTGCCTCCGGCTTTCGGGTGATGATGTTGATCACGCCCGCCATGGCGGAGCTGCCGTAAAGGCTGGAGACGCCTCCCTCTGCGACCTCGATGCGTTCAATCTCCGATTTGGGAATCTTGCTCCAATAGACCCAATTCCCGAAGGCATCGTTGTGCGGCACACCGTCAAGCAGGACCAGCGTTCGGCTGGCGCCGCTTGCCCCAACGCCCCGGAGCGAGACGCCTTCGGTGGTGGGATGGGCAACGAGACTGCTCGTGCGGCGGAAGAGGCTGAAACTGGGGAGCTGGCGGAGCGCGTCGTCGAGTGTCAGGGCAGGGGAGCGCTTGAGATCGTCCTCGGTGAGCACGGATACATGTACGGGAACGTCCGCCAGCTTCCGCTCAGTTCGAGTGGCCGTCACGGTGATCTGCTCGAACAACGGAAGGATTTCCATGGTGAAGGTCAGCTGAAGTGAATCCCCGGGCCTGATTTCGAGGGACACCTCGTGCGCAGCAAACCCTTCTGATTTGATTCGAATCAGGAAACCGCCTGGCGGGATCGCCAAAAAAGTGAATTCTCCTTGTGCATCAGAAAAACGGCGCTGCTCGAAGCTTACGCTCTCGCCGATGAGAGTGATCTCCGCGCCGGCAAGCGGCACGCCCCGCCGCGTGAGGATCAGTCCGCGAATTGTTCCCGGCAGCCCGGTTTGTTCGTGCGCGACGGATTGGGCATGATTCATGCCCGGCGTTCCCGCCACCATCATCAACGCACAGAGGAGACAGAGTTGGTGCATTTACGTCCCGGGTTCTTGGACAACGGGTCTCCCGCTATCAGTTCTTGAGGTGCCCTCACCCGACCGTGAAAGACAAACAAGAAACGCCCTGCCGGCCGGCTTGTAATTATCAGCGTGCGGCGAAGCGGGACGTCGCCGACGCCCAATCATAAACTCAATCTGCGCGAAGGGATTTGGGGATTCATTCCCGGGAGGAGCACGCGGGGTTGAAATGGCCGGTCTTGGCAATGAGCAAACGGAGTAACTAGGCTTGCGCCTCCTCTGCCTCGCCTGGGGCAAACGAGGGCCGGCGGTCAAGGATGGCGCGCTCGACGACGGAGATCGCCGGGTCGGGGCGATCCGTATTATCCACGACGATGTCCGCGTAGGCTCGTGTCGGTTCCACGTAGAGCTGGTGCATAGGCCGGACGGTCTTCGAGTATTGCTCGATGACGGAATCGACCGTCCGGCCGCGTTCCAAAACGTCGCGGCGAAGGCGGCGGATGAAACGAATGTCCGCATCGGCCTCGACGTACACCTTCAAATCCATCAGCGAGCGGCACTTGGGATCCCACAGGGCAAACAGACCCTCCAGGAGGATCAGAGGCATGGGATAGACCGGGTCACTCTCAGCTTGCCGGGTATGCGTTGCGAAATCATACCGGGGCTTTCGAATGGCCTGCCCGGCGATGAGGTCTTGCAAATCCTCGAACAGGCGATCGTGGTCGATCACCGATGCCTCGTCGTAGTTCACACGGCTTCGCTCTTCCGGCCTCCGGCGGCTCTGGTCGTGATAGTACGAGTCCTGGTTCAGGATACAGACACCTATCCGTGTGAATCTGCCGGCCAAGGTCATCGTGAGGAGCGTCTTGCCGGAGCCCGTTCCTCCCGCGATTCCAATCAAGAAAGGCTTTGTCTGAGCCTCCACGCGACACACCATTACAAACTACGTCAATGCTCACAGACGGTGTTGCAGTTCGACCGCCACAGCAGATTAGGTCAGAGAACGCCGGCTCGGTCAAGTGGCCCGGGCAAGTCTGAAATGCGTGCAAGGCTATCCGACCTAGGGCAAAGTTTGTGCAATGGCCGGTTAATGCGGAATCCGCGCCACGGACCAAAGGGGCCCGTAGCGGTCGTGGACCTAGTGCCAAAGCGTTTGACGAGCATCTTGCCAATGAGTAGTTTGGGATTTTTGTACTACTTTCAGAGTGAGTTTTCGGCTCCTTCGGGACCAGTCAGGTCGCGGCCAGCCGCGGCCTCACAGCGGAGGATGCCGGAGGGGCCGGAACGAGCCGCGTTGCCACCCAAGACAGGCCATGTCGGTTTTACCTTGACGGCGGAGGGGGGTAAGTGTTTGGCTTGCGGTTGAGGGAAGATTCAACATTGGAGATTCTGTTTGAAAGCTCTGCGCGAAGTCAGGGCGCAAGAGCGTGGCAGGCACTGTGAAGGCTGCATCGAACAAGAGGCGCCGGCGATCCAACCACAGGCCAGAGACGCCGGAACTCGCTGGGCCGAGCTTGAATCATTCGATCTTCCGGCTGTGCATGCTATCCCCCAGCCCGGGGATCTACGGCTGCGTACTCTCCACGTTTGCCCCTCGCATCGACCGCTTGGAACCGTCGCGGCCTACTGCGGGCCTGAACCAGGACGGGCGGGTGGACGTGATTGGCGTCGGGGCATTTTTGTCGAACTGGCGGTGAGCTGATTCTCTCAGTTATGTCGCTTCGTCGAGCAAACACGGCTTTGCCGATTCTCGGAGCATCGCTCGGTGTTGTGATGCTCATCTTTCTATGCTGTGCAGCTCCAGAAGTTTATTCCCCCGGGGCTGGTTCTTCCGAAGTTGATTCCCCCAGTTGGCATTTTGGACATGGAATCATCTACTCAAATCTCGGCCGATCGGACGATATCGCTTACGGAGACGTCGACGGTGACGGGGACACCGACATCGTAAACAATTCTGACGACAACATTTATTGGTACAAAAACAATGGCGGAAGTAGGCCCAGTTGGACTCGATCAGGCATGATTGTCCCCCCTCACTCGGATTGGTCAGGTGAGGCTGGTTGGTTAGGAACGTGGGTTGGCGATTTCGATGGTGATGGTGATTTGGATGTCGTTTCTGGAGCAAAGGGAGATTATGGGGGAAGGACCCATCCGACGGCATGGTTCGAAAACGCGGACGGCAGGGGTGGAAGCTGGACGGAACACCCTCTCCCGATTACCGGCGATTACTATGATCACGCAAGAACACATGATTTCAACGGAGACGGGAGGGACGACATTATCATCCAGAAGAAGCAGGGCGGGGGAGTGTATTACCTTCCATCCCCTTCTGACCCCAGTGGCACCTGGCCGTCTTACAAGATCGGTACAGGAGCCAACGGCCTGAGTCTCTTTGATGTGGACCGTGACGGTGATATGGACGTATTGGTTAACAACACGTGGCTTGAAAATCCTGGAAATCCCGCTTCGACCGATTGGCCAGTGCACCAGGTGGGTTCTATCGACGGGGTCAAGAATTCCGCCGGCGACCTTAACGGCGACGGGTATACCGACATCGTCTACACGAGCGAGGAAGAAACGGGTATTTGGGTGTATCTCGGACCCGCGGATCCCAAGACGGGTTCGTGGACCCAAGTTACCATCAGCACCTCTCACACCGGCAACCACTCGAACTGGCTTGCCGATTTTGATCGGGACGGGGACCTGGACATCTTGACGGCCGAGATGCATACGAAGGGCCAGCACCGGGTTACAGTCTTTGAGAATGCGGACGGCAGCGGTCGCAATTGGATTCCGCACGTGATGGCAACCACGGGCTCCCACAACGCTATCGCTGTTGACATCAACAAAGACCAGATGCCGGATATTGTGGGCAAGAACTTCACCAGCGTCAGCGGTAATCTGAACCCCCTCGAGGTTTGGTACAACACGCTGGCGCCAAACACTTCGCCAACCCCTACCCCTACGCCTTCCACCGTCGGCACGCCCCCGACGGCCGGCCTGCACCTTTGGTTCAAAGCCGACGCCGGGATAAGCGGGACGACTTCAAACAGAGTAGCGCAATGGAACGACCAGTCGAGCTACGGACTACATGCGGTCCAGACCACGGACAGCAAGAGACCTGTTTATGTAGGAAACGTGATTAACGGCAGGCCGATCGTGCGCTTCGATGGGGTGGATGACGACATGCGATTCGGCACATGGGACATTGACGGCCTCCAAGCCATGACCATAGCCATGGTCAGCGCCAACACGAGGTTCCAGACGAGCCAGTACGGAGATGAAGGCGGACAACACGGCACAACCCATGCGCCGATCAATTGGCCCGAAAACGGGGATTGGGGAACCACGTACCTTTCCCCATTCCAAAGATCCATCAGCTGGAGATTCGGCACAGGTGAGGTGGACAATATTAATGTTTACCAGCGGCCTCAGTCGATAGGCGGTCAGTTTACCATAACCATGTCGGTAAAAAGTGCAACGTCTGAATATTTGTATGTTGATGGAGATCTCGTTAAGTCAAAATTGAACGCAAGACCTGCGCTAGCCAATCATGTAGATTACGGCGATCTCGCAAGTGCCAGGGGAGATACGTGGTTCGCCGGCGATATTGCCGAGATTTTGGTGTACGCGAAGGCCTTAAGCGACTCCGAGCGCATCCAGGTCCGGGATTATTTCCGGAGCAAATACTTTAGCGGCTCTCCCCTCTCCCGGCGCCTTAGCCCACCCCAACCCCTGCTTCCTCTCTCACCCCCGTCCTTTCTCCCGCGCCCAGCAATTTACCGAATCGCTGCCCGATAATCCCTCCGCAAATCGGGTCTGGCGCACGGCCGGCAAGACGGCCGTCAGCAAATTGGCCGCATCTCGCGCAAAGCTGAACCCGTTCTGGCACTCCGCCCATACTTGGATTTCCGCGACCGTCATTCACCATCCCTATGATTTCGGCCTTACCCGCTGCGACCCGAAGTGCTGCGCTGAAGGCAGCGTTTTCTTTGATTGGGGAGACTCTCGAAAGTCCGATTGGCCCCAACGGCTCCCCGCCAAAAAGCCCCGAAACCCTCGAAAGAAAGGAACCTGGAAACTGCAAAGATCTCCTACGATCCTCCAAGTTTGAAAAAGCGGGCGTGGCCGGTTCCTCGGCCCCCGAGTTCACTAACCGCGTGCGCCAGTTAGTTCCTTTCAGAATTACGATCCTTGTTAAGAACGACCCAGACTTGTTCTGCACGTGAGGGCCTCATGAAACCAGGTTGATGGATACAATTTGGCCTGCCACATGACCGTCGAGGTGGATTACGTCAGAGATCGATGCTTAGGTCAAGCAACTTGGAGACACGCCGAACTTAAAGGAATTCCCGCCAGTTCCAGCATTTAGGCCCTGAAACATTTCCTCATATACGGCCATGGTGACATTATGGCAGTATGTGATTGTGAACCCCGCGGTGCAGCTTCTGGGTCACCTTGAGCATCGATGTTTCTTATGGGCAAGTACGCGGGCAAAGTAGGATTCATCGTCGTCGGTCTGGCGGTTCTTTTCACAGCAACCTGTGGAGGATCCGGGAGCGAGGTTGCAGACGGGGGCGGCACGGACTCGGGCAGTGCGCTGACAGTCTCCCTCAGCCCTCTGGAGGGAGAGGTCCAGACGGCCTACACCGGGTCGCTTAAGGCAGAGGGGGGGACCGCGCCATACACTTGGACGTTGGTGGCCGGCGCTTTGCCAAGCGGCCTGCAGCTGGATTCTTCGAAGGGAGTCATCGAGGGCACTCCGGTCGAGGCCGGGGAGTATGACTTCACGCTGCAAGTCCGCGATTCGGGCCAACCCTCACCCATTACAGCTACCCGCGACCTCACGCTGACGATCACGTCGCAAGTCCATGTGGCTACGACTGATTTCTATCGTGGCTTTGTCGGTCAGCCGTACGCGGCCACTCTGAGCGCGTGGGGAGGTGTTCCTCCGTATACATGGAGCGTGACCTCCGGCACCTTGCCGCCAGGGCTGAGCCTCGACGCCAGCAGCGGGAAGGTCTCGGGAACGCCGGCTCAGGGGAGCCAGGTTTCCTTGACCATTCAGGTGAGGGATTCTCTGAAGCCCGCTTCCGCCGTCGGAACAAAGACCTTCACGTTGTCTATCTCCGACCTTCGCTTGGACCAATATGGTGGCTTGCTGGACGCGCCGGTCCCGGGCGGCCCCACAGGCTTCTTTCGCGTTGCGAAGGTAGGAAATCGCTGGACGCTCGTAAGCCCTGAGGGAAATGCTTTCTTCTTACTCGGGGTATATAACATCAGCGGTGAGACCCGTGCGGACGATATGGGCGGCCGTTACGATGATCGGGTCGTGGCCAAGTACGGAGACCGGGACGTGACTTGGGGGCCGCAGCAGGTCCGCAGAATCAAATCCTGGGGATTCAACAGTTCCGGCCCTTACTCGATTCGCTGGGTTCTTCCCACCGCCCGTTACAGCCAATGGCCCGGCGACCATGAGCAACCCGAGAAGATACCCACTATCCGGATTCTGAATCCTTCCTTGTACAGCCTCAGGAATTCGAACAATCTTGCCAGCGGCCCGGTCAAGGACCTCCTCCACGGTGTGGGATCATACTATACGGGGTATAGGAGGTCTTTTCCCGATATCTACGATCCCAAATTCGAGGAATTCGTGGAGGCTCAGATCGTCGATGCCCTGAGTCAGGACGAGTCGCCGGACTCCCCGTGGACCATGGGCTGGATGAGTGATGACACGGACTACCTGAACGGGTTTGGGGCCGGGCCGGACTTCCAAACCGCGAACCCGGGAAATAACAATCGGCACCTGGGATGGATCGCTCTCATTACCTCGCCTTCCCAATCTAACAATCCCGAGCAGGGGGTGACGTACGCTGACACCAGAGTCTATACAAAGTACGCACTCGCGGATTTCCTTCGAAACCGGTACCAGACAATCGAGGCTCTGAACTCGGCCTGGGGCTCTGCCTATACGACCTTTGACTCCAACGGCGGCTGGGGAAGCGGCGATGGGCTGCTCGACGAGGATGGGCGCCATACCGCGTGGGTGGGCACGGACGGAGTTTTCTTGAGCAACGCCAGCGCGGGACTCAAACGGGATCTCGACGATTTCCTCTTTGAGTTGGCAAGTACTTACTTCCGCATTTGCAATTCGCACATCAAGGCGCATATGCCCCATGCTCTCTACTTTGGCCCTACAAATATCGGATCGTGGGGTACGCCGGCATACCGCCAAGTCCTTCAGGCGGCGGGCCAATATGTGGACGTGCTGAGCACCAGCCTTATTGTTGCAGACCAGCAGCGGCTGGATTTCGTGGCCCAGTACCTGGGCGACAAACCAATCGCTTACTGGGAGGGCCGCATTGCCAATTCCGATTCGGCACTTTGGCGTTATCCCTGTTCGAGCTGCTCTGCGAACCAGCCGGACCGCGCGCGGTTCTACCAAGCTCGAGCCGACGCTTACTTCGCGGCCACGACCACTGCCTCGGGAACCCGACCATCCGTGGGTATCATCTGGTGGGAGTTCCATGACAATTACGGCGAAAAGGCCAATTGGGGACTCGTCACCCTCAGCGATAACGCCTACGACGGCAAGGAGGCGACCGTATCCGTTGGCAGGCCCGGGGTAGTGGGAAGTGCGCGCTGCAGGGACGCCTGGGGCTTCCCTTGTGGTTCAGAAGAGCGCGACTATGGGGACTTCCTCTCTGTAGTTCGAGACACCAACTTCAGGATTCTGAGAAACTTGATTGACGCCCTCGCGGCGCAATGAGCAGCGACTACTAACTCCGAGTGCGCACACTCCCCCGGACTGTGCACCTTTTGCTCAACCCTGTGGGCACGTTGCAAAACGTAGATACCTTCATGCGTTCTCCAGAATGGTGCCCGACGAGTGTAACGATTAAACGGGGGCCGCGGTCCCGATGGAGTTTCGCCGATTGACGTCCGCGCTTGGCGGGATGCTCTAGACTAGCGCGAGGTTCTCGCGCCGGAAGCCCACAGGCGGGTAAGCTTGCGCCGACAGATTTCCACAATCTTCTTTGCAGCCGTAAGGAGTTCCTGGCGAAGTAGGCGTCGCGTCCAAAATCCGACTCTCAGCACATAATACAGCACGCGTAATCTCTCAGGAAATCCCAGCGGAACTCGCCTGGCAACACGAAACAGCTCAAAATGGCGCCGCCATCGAATCGGGATGATTTGCTCGTGCTTCGCGGGATTGTAGAATTCAAGCTCTTGCGGGGTATTCCTGTTGCAGCTGTAAGAAGCCGGATGGACTCTTCGGAAAAAGAGAAACTCGGGTATTTCGAAGAATTTTCCGTACAGGCTTAGTTCTGCCAGCAGGCAATTGTCTGCCCCTGTGTATGCGCCGATCAGAGGGGTCCGTTCCAGGACGTCACGCCGGATCACACCGAAGACAGCGTTACACTCGCGCAGGACGCAGCTGAGTTGCCAAAACCGATCGCTGGGACGCGCAGTCATAAGGTGGACACACTCTTCGTACTCCCGAAGGGTTTCTCCCTTTTCATTGATGATCAACGTCTTCGGGAAAGCGAGCACACACTCAGGATTGCCCTCCAGTGCTTCCACGCACGTCCTCAGGAATTCAGGGGCGCAAAGATCGTCGGCTGCAGCCCATTTGAAGTATTTACCCACGGAGAGTTCAAAGACTCGATTATAGTTCTTCGCTGCTCCGAGATTTCGGTCATTGCGGAAATAGCGAATCCTCTTGTCCCTTGCCGCGTAGTCCCGGCAAATCGGCTCCGTCCGGTCGTCGGAGGCGTTGTCGGAAATGATGAGTTCGAAATCCGTGAAGGTCTGGGCCAAAAAGCAATCCAGGGCTTCCGCGATGAGATTCTCGCCGTTGTAGACGGGCATGCCCAGGCTGACTCGGGGGCGGCGGGAGGCAACAGGGTCAACGCCATTCGATCTCTCGGTCGTGTTGTGCATAGGGGCTGCTCCGCTCGAATTCATACGGTCTGTATCTCAGCGCTGACGCCGAGCTCAGCGATTTGACCAGCTATCTCCTTCTGATAAACCGGGTTCATAACCAGAATGACCTCGGGGCGAGACTGACGCAGCTGCCCCGGAGCGATAACCTGTTGGCCAGTCCCTGGAACGTACATGCCCTGCTTTCGGGGATTGATATCCACCACCACGTCGCACGGTGCCGAGTCCTTGAGTGTATTCAAGAACGTGACGCCTTTCGAGCCAGCGCCCCAGACCGCAGCCCGCCGTCCATCGCGTTTCATTTCTGCGAGAGTTCGCCTCCAGCTTCCGACTTTGTTCAAGTAGCTGTTACGGAAGGAGGCGACGCAACGGGCAACTTGCTCAACCTCTTTTCGAGAATCCCGATGACGGTTTTCCGCGTGGTCCTCGAGGGGCGCGGCTTCGATGCAGAGAAACTGGCCATCGTAGGAATCCCGCAAGGCTTGAACCTGAAAACCGCAGGAGGTGAAGAGGCGGTCCAGCGACGGCCGGCAGAAATAGGAGCAATGCTCGTAGATGATGTCCCAGATCCCCAGATCTTGCAGAGTGAACATTACGTTAGGGACCTCGAAGAATACCGTCGCGCCGCCCCGTCCCCTGATTGCCTGAGTTACCTCCGCCAGGAAGGGCTTCGGAGCCGCGATGTGTTCGAGCATGTGCCGACTGTAGAGGAAGTCGCAGGGATAGTCCGCATGACGCGCGGAGAACTCTTCGCGGACAAACCGGACACTCAGGCCGGCCGCGGGCATTTCGGCAATCCCGGGAAAAGAGGGATCGAACCCTACGCCACGATTCCCTCCCAACTTGCACAGCATGAGAAGAAAATCGCCCCTGCCGCACCCAATCTCGATAAGGTCTCTGCCACGCAGGTCATGCCGATCGACGAGGTAGGTCGCCAGCTCTTCCGCATATTTCTGGAAATGGGCCGAGCAATGCAGCGAATTCTCGTAGGCGGGCGCATACTCCATCCGCCGGGGTTCGAATGCGAGGTTCGCGATAAAACCACACGCGCCGCAAAATCCAAGCCTGATATCACCGCGAGGGCACTGGAGAGCAGCTTCACGCGTCGGCCAAAGAACATTGCAGAAGAGAGGCACTTGGGGGAGTTCAAAAAAGGCGTTCAGATCGGACGCCCCACAGAGGGTGCAGGTGTCACGCCCGGCTGTGTTATGTAGTGAGTTCATTGCTCGGCTGTCGCACCCGGTCATTTACCATGATACCTTAGCGCACTGGGCGAGTCACGATGGAGGATCCGCGGGTGGTTCAACGGCTTCCGACGGCGACCAAGCCTCCCTGACGGGGAGCCTACGACGCGCTGACGCTTCACACAGCGACGATTTCCGGTTTGAGACCCATCCCTTCTAGGTCCCGCTTAATCTCCTCACGATATATGGGATTCATCACAATGACAAACTCGGGCTTGAATTGGCGGAGGTATTCGGGCGACTTAATCTGCTTTCCGCTTCCCGCCAAGTACTTCCCGTGCCGGTGCGGATTAATGTCCACGATGACGTCGATTTCATCCCGAACCTCGAGGACCGAAAGAAATGCCACGCACTTGGAACCCGACCCCCATATGGCCGCTCGTAGCCGTTGCTCCTTGATACGCTGGAGTTCCTTCTTCCACTGCTGCAGTTTTCTCTTGTACTGAGTCGCGAAGTGGTCCACCTGTTCGGTCATTCGGGCTAGATCATCCTCCTGCGGAAGCCGAGGTGGCGTAGTGCCGTTGGTCGGCCGCGCTTCAATCAACAGATACTGATCATCGAAATCCTTTCGAAGATCGAGGATGTCAAAGCCGCAGGATCGAAACAGGCGTGCGAGGGATCCGAGACTGAAATAGGAACAGTGCTCGTAATAAATGTCCCAGAACGCAATTTCCACTAGGACGCGTTCCACGTCGGGCACCTCGAAAAAGACGACGGTGTCCGGTTTCCCTTCGACGGTGCGCTGTACGGTGCGGAGAAAATCGTAGGTCCTGGGAATGTGCTCGAGGGTGTGCCGGCAACACACCAAGTCGCCAGTGAGGTGGGCGTATTTCTCCGAATAGAAATCCTGGATAAAGGAGATTCGGTCCAGAGCGGGACTTTCGAGGCGATTCGGGATATGGGCCGGATCGATGCCTACGCCCCTGTTGTTCCCGAGCTCACAGACCTCGACCAGAAAATCGCCTTTCCCGCAGCCAATCTCGATGACGGTCTTGCCGTGGAGGTCGTATCGTTTTATGAGATCGATGGCGAGCTCGTGCTGGAAAGCCCGGAAGCAAGCTGAATAGGATTGCTGATCCTCATAGGCCGTCGAATACCGGAGGCGTTGGGGTTCGAAACTGATATTCGAAACAAAGCCGCAGGACGGGCAGAATCCCAACGCGATCTCTCCACGCGGATACTCGAGAGCTTCCTTCGGATCCTTCAGTAAGAGACAGCTGTTGACCGGTACGCTCTTCACTTCGTCGAAGACGCGCATGCCTTTCGAGCCACAATTAGGGCAGGATTGGTCGGCTGACATGTCCGACGTTTTCATCGAGGCCATGAACGCTTTTAGCCTATCAAACGATCCTGGGATTGGGAACGGGGATGATGAACTTGCCCCCAAGCGAACGGTAAGCCTGCTGCTGCTCGAGGATTTCGTCCGCGAAGTTCCAGGCGAGCACGAGAACGTAATCCGGCTTCTCCTCGAGGAGTTTCGACGGGTCAAAGATGGGCAAGTGCTGTCCCGGCATGTAGAGCCCTTGTTTGTGCGTGTTCCGGTCTACGACGAAATCCACGTATTCTTTTCCTATGCCTACGAAATTGATCAGCGTGCTCCCTTTGGCGGCTGCGCCGTACGCAGCGATGCGCTTGCCCTGGCGCTTGAGGTCGGCCAGCATTTCCCGAAGAGCCCCGCAAATTTCGTGGACGCGGGCGGAAAAAGCCCGGTAGTATTCGATACGATCCACGCCTTCTTCCGCCTCATTCTGGAGATAGGTCCGAACTGAATCCTGCGGGTTTTCGCGGGTTTCCACAAACAGGCGCAAGGAACCCCCATGAATGGCGAGGTGCTCGATCCGGTTCAGGAATAGCCCGTGCCGCCGGAACAACCGGTCGAGCGCCGTAACGGAGAAGTAGCAGTGGTGTTCGTGGTAGATCGTGTCGAATTCGCAATGATCGATCAGGTCTTTGATGTACGGGACCTCGATGACGGCCACTCCGTCTTCTTTCAAGAGGATGCCGACGCCGCTCACGAAACCGTTGAGATCCGGCACGTGGGCGAGAACGTTGTTCCCGAGGACCGCATCCGCGCGGATTCCCTCCTTGCGCATTTCCCGGGCGAGTGTCTGGGAAAAGTAAGTGCAGCGGGTCGGGATCCCTATTTTCTCTGCGGCGCGAGCCGGTCCCTCCGCGGGGTCGATGCCCAGAACAGGAATCCCGTACTCGACAAAATTCCGCAGCATGGCGCCGTCATTACTGGCCAGTTCGATGACCAAGCTGTTGGAGTTAAGCCCGCGAGTCTTGATGAGATTCAGTGCGCTTTCGCGGAAGTGGCTCAAAAGAGCGTTCGAAAAAGAGGAGAAATAGGGAAAGTCCCGGCCGAAAAGGATCTCCGGGTCCACCGCCTCCTGAATCTGCAAAAGGCTGCATTTTGGGCAGAAGACGAGGTCGAGCGGAAATGTGGCATCCTCCCGGTTCAGTTGCTCCGGCTTGACGAGAGCGTCCGACAGCGGAGTGCGGCCCAAGGAGAGAACCAGCTCCAGGCCGGAGTGTTCACACAGACGACACCGTGTGGCCGGATTACGCGCCAACGACTGAGTCTTCGCGAGAACTTCGATCTTCGACATTGATCCACCGTAGCATTTCGTTGATTCGACCTTCCGCCTGGAGTTGCTTGATGTGCTGAATACGTACATATTTCGGGCCTTCGATGTCCTCCAGTGTCAGGCCGGCCTGTTTGTAAGCGTCGTAGAGTTGCTGGGCCCCACGCCTCGCATTCCATTGCGGCTCATAAGCGGGGAGGATCTTCATGATCTTCCTGAAGTCCACTCGATAGTTCCGCTTGTCCGGGCCGGCTTGCTGGCCGTAGGCGATTGCGCAATCTGGCGCGACCTGGTGAACGATTTCCGCCAAATCTCTCACTTGATAGTTCTCTTCCTGAACGCCCACGTTAAAGGCTTGGTTGTGTACCACTTCGCGCGGGGCTTCGATAGCGGCCAGGAAAGCGCGTGCGATGTCTTCAATGTGAACGATAGGCCGCCAGGGGGTCCCGTCCGTCTTGATAAAGATGCGGCCGGTGCCGACTGCCCATCCCATCAAATTGTTCATCACAAGGTCGCCGCGCAGCCGGCAGGAAACGCCATAGGCTGTGGCGTTGCGCAAGTAGGTTGGGCTGAAATCCCGGTCAGCCAGCTCGGCCAGGTCGCGCTCGGCGAAAACCTTGGAGTGACCATAGGCGGTTACGGGCTTGAACGTCGCATTCTCGTCGAGGATTTCATCCCCCGCCGCGCCGTAGATGCTGCAGGAAGATGAAAAAACGAAGCGCGGAACCCCCACCCGCTTGGCGAGCTTGGCCAACTCCACGGTGGCCCGGTAGTTGATCTCGTACGTGCAATCTGGATTCAAGTCGCCCAGAGGATCGTTCGAGATCCCGGCCAGATGAAGCACTGCATCAAAACCCTCGAGGTCCGAGGCCACGACGTCCCGCACGTCCTTGCGGACGGAAACCACAGACGAAGGGCGGGCGGATCCGAACGTACATTCGTCGAAGAGATTGCTATCCAGGCCCACCACCTGGTGCCCGGCTTCCTGAAGGAGAGGCACAAGAACCACGCCGATGTATCCATTATGGCCGGTCACAAGCACGCGCATCATTCACTCCCAAGTTTTCCAGGGGGCGTTGCCGCTCTCCCAGAGATTTTCGAGCTTCTGCCTTTCGCGTAGTGTATCCATGCATTGCCAGAAAGACTCATGGCGATAAGCCATGAGCTGGCCGTCCCGCGCCAGACGCTCCATGGGCTCGCGCTCCCACTGCGTCGTATCTCCGTCGATGTATTCGAACGCTCCGGGCTCGAGAACGAAGAAGGCCCCGTTGATCCAATCTTCCTCTTGAGGCTTCTCCGAGAATCTCATCACCCGGTCGCCCTCAAGGTCCATCTTCCCGAATCGGGACGGCGGGTGAACGGCCGTCACTGTACACAGCTTCCCGTGCGAGCGATGGAACTTTATAAGGTCGTTGAGATTCACATCGGAAACACCATCGCCCCAAGTCAGGAGGAAAGTGCCCTTGCCAAGATACGGTGCCAATCGCTTGATGCGACCGCCGTTCTGCGTCGCCTCCCCCGTGTCCACCAGATGCACGACCCAGTCTTGCCTGGGAGAGCCGTTACTGCGCGCGGTCACTTGGCCTGTCCCCATATCCACTGTCTGGTCGCTGTGCAGCCTGCAAGAGTCCACAAAATACTGCTTAATGACATTCCCCTTGTACCCGAGGGCGATCACAAACTCCTTGTGACCATACCCGGCGTAGTGGCTCATGATGTGCCAAAGAATCGGCCGCCCACCGACTGTGACCATGGGCTTGGGAATGGACTTGGTCTCTTCAGCCAACCGCGTGCCAAGGCCTCCAGCTAGGATTGCGACTTTCACGCGCTCCTCTCCTCACCCTGCCAAGTGCGACCCTTCCGCTAAGAGGGAAGGGTGTGTCATTCCACCTCGTGTCGTCCTTCCGGGTCAGTTCCCTGGCTTGCGACCTTTGGGGGCGATCGTGAACCCACCCCATTGCCCTGCTGGGGGTGTAATCCGGATCATTGCGGAGCAATTACGCTTCCAGAATCCGCTACCTTCGCCGCAGGATAACCCCTTTCTTTGCAACTCATTGAGCGACTGACGGTGCCCGCCAGGGTGCAGTGTGCAACTGATTGCACTGTCTTTCCGTGATTGTTCCTTCCTAAGGGCGTCCTCCGCCCAAATCTGGGCCAGGGCGCAGGTGCACAGAGACTTAGGAGGGAAGCTTTCGACATGCCGTGCGTGGCGAGTAGGCGGATGGCGTTCTGGTCTAGTTAATCGCAGGTTCGTTTAAGATGGAGGGAAGGGGGTTGATTTCGATACTCTGAATTGGCCCCACCGTGAAGGTCGAGCCGACTACTCTGTCGTGGGCGAAGCCCAGGACGGAGGGGCCGGTGGATTGGAGAGCCA
>Ga0307378_10003378_pt1 | contig 23480 bp, 19 predicted proteins | sample UN1MG_FD_202238 | JGI IMG/M metagenome (GOLD analysis project Ga0307378, IMG submission 202238) | Soil microbial communities from Risofladan, Vaasa, Finland - UN-1 | ecosystem: Environmental > Terrestrial > Soil > Coastal area > Acid sulfate soil | place: Finland: Risofladan, Vaasa | collected...
GGAATCGACGGGGATCCGGATGCTGATCAAATTCGCCAGAACCCTGCGAATCCACGCCTTGGGAATCCTCGCCTACTACGAGTACCCGATCTCGACCGGGCCGATGGAAGGGACCAACAACAAGATCAAGACCATGAAACGCCAAGCCTACGGATTCCGCGACCCGGAGTTCCTCAAACTCAAAATCCTCGGCATCCACGAAACCAAGTACGCTTTAGTCGGATGAGCCCCATTTGTTGACAAAGCTGCTTCGAGAACGGGCGCATGTTCGCGTTTGGCGTATCATTCTGTGCGGTGCCGTAGTCAAGCAAAACTTCGAGTGGGAACAGGTCAGAGACAGGTTCGGGGACCCTGACAAGAAGACCGGCTTCATTGTCAACGATTGCGGGAACAGAGATATCTGGCCCGTGATCGGCAAGTTCGCGGGTTGGCGTTACGGAAATGCGGGAACCGATGGCTTTGGCGGAACCTACGTGGTGGACAGGTTCCATGATGGAGGACATAGCCTCTTCTTTGATCGTGCCTTCGTTGAGAAGTACTGGAGGCCCTTCATTATTGACGGCCACGTGGTTCCGGGGACGGCCCGCCAAGGCGAAGGGATACCGCGCTACATCAAGCTCTTGTACAAATCGCCGTTGAATCTTCAAAGTTACTTGTTCATTCTGGTCGTCCTCTCTGCTGTGTTGTTCTTCGGGGTGCGCTGGTGGATGGCCACTCCCACGAAAGCGCAGATCACCCTCCCCGCGTTCGTCGAAGAATTCGACAACGCGAAGTCGAACGGTCAAATCACGCTGGCCAGGTTCGCTGATCGCTACGAAGGACACCAGGTGACATGGGATTGCATCATTCTGCAAGTCAAGGCGTCGGACTGCGCGTACGCGATTGGAGCGACTCCGGACGCGGACGCTTCCGAGCAGGTGCTAGCTGTCTTCGCCGAGAAGGATGAGTTCGATGAATTCCTGAAAGAAGGGACACGTGTCAAGATCAAGGGGATCGTGTTCGTGAACGAGCTTGGAATCATTCTGAGCGAATGCCAGTTCGTGTCGGAGGGGACTTAGCTCAACAACGAACACGCCCCGCGGAAGCGCAGGCATCCGGGGGGCGATTCCTCGTCCGAACAAGATCAACTGCTAGGGGACCTTTCGCTCCAATAGGGTGACCCTCTTCTTTAGCTCTAGAACCGCTTGGCGGAGTTGAACCACTTGGGCTTCGAGTTGGCCGGACGCGACGAGTGGCGTCGCGCTGTAGGTGGAGTACGACCGGCAGCGTCCGTACGTGTAGGGCCGGCACGGGTGATACGGGATCCTCCCAGTCCCGCAGGGCGCCGTGGCTTGACGCCAAGGTGTGCAACTCTGGGTTTCGCAAACGGTCCCCCCGTTCCCGCATCCGCAGGCCGCTTGTACATCGGCGGATCCAAGAAGAATGGGCAGGCCAAGGGCGAAGACGCTTACTACGAGCTTTTTCATAGGGAGGCACCCTCCGATAATCGTGGCACTCAAGTCGGCTAGCTCCACCACCACCACCGGAGGTGGGGTGAACCATTAAGACCATAGGTCACAGCGCCACGTTGGTCAATCAAGAACTGGCCTTTCTAAGCAGAACTACCAGTTCGGTGCCCCAGGAGCCGGCGCAGCCCCCCTCCCCCGTGGGCTTCCCTCCCAGTCATTCTGGGTAGCTCATTTTGTCTGCTCCCCAGGACATCCTGCGTGAACGCGCCTGTGGCGCTACGCGAGCATGGCACCAAGCGGTAGCATGGATGAAACGCGCCATCCCTGGTCCTGTTCGAACTCTAGAGCGATCAACGCCGGCGCTTACTCACCCGTTTTGTTCGGCACGTACTCGTGGTTCCGCTTGTGGAGGACCTTGGCCTCGAGGATCTTCGTGCGTTCCTACGCGAAGCGTGGGAACGATGCAAACCTACCTCGACTCCCGCGTCTGCGAACGTTTCTGCCTGGCAGCATCAAGATGGCGCTCAAACTCCTCTGCTCCAGTGCGAAAGAACTGCACTTCCTCGCTACGACTCATGCCGCGGACCTTCGCACGAATTGCCTCCTGCGCAGCCCGCTTCATGGCGACGCAGTCGAACTTCTTAGTCTTCATAGTCGATCACCTCTGCCGGCGAACGGATGTCGAGGGTGCGGTAACCGTGCAGCGCGTTGATCGCGTTATAGCGTCGGATCTTCTCGAAGTGAACGATGTGCTGGAAGTTCCAACTGACGATAAGCTCTGCTTCCCCGACGGTCGCAGCGGCCACATGGCCTGCATCGTCGGCCCATCTCTCGCCCACGATAGATGCGGCGATGTAAGCGTCGCGCAGTGCCAACACCTCCTCGTCAACCGCCACCAGTCGCATGAATGGCAACATCTCCTCAAACTGCAACTGGACTTGCGCTGGCGCGGCGCTAATCTCTTGCCGAGAAATGTCGGACACGAGGAGTTCGAATCGTCCCGCTCGCACAAGCTCGAAAAACCGTGCGCTCGGCGCCGCAAACTCATCGTCGAAGACGCCGCCGAAGACCGATGTGTCGGTGTAGACACGGAGGGCTCTTGGTCCGACCACTGCCTTCCCCGTTCACAAAGAGACCTGCTGCTCCCATTCGCAATTGTACGCAGTGCTACGCCCTGAATCAACGGAACTTGGCTGCGGCAACCCGGGGCCCGAGTTCCAACACCATCCGCGGCTTCTCCTTGGCTCAGCGTTCACTCTTTCCTGTGTGAAAAACCCGCCAAGCTTGGGCAGGCGAGACCTCCACGACGACCCTTCTCATCATTCACCCGCTTTCTTCGGCACGTACTCGTGATCTCGCTTGCGGAGGACCTTGGCCTCCAGGATCTTGTCGGGCTCGGGTGCGTCGGGAGCCTGGGGGTTGCGGCGCTGGAGCTCGGCGAGGACCTCCGTCCCGCGGATGATCCGGCCGAAGACGGTGTGCTTGCCGTCGAGATGCTTGGTCGGCGCGAAGTTGAGGAAGAACTGGGACCCGCCGCTGTCGGGAGCGGCGGTTTTTGCCATGCTCAGGCTGCCGCGGAAATGGAGCCGGTGGTCGGGCCCCTTGCACTCGTCGGGGATCGTGTAGCCCGGGCCGCCGGAGCCGGTGCCGTCGGGGCATCCGCCCTGGGCCATAAACCCGGGAATAACCCTGTGGAACGTGAGCCCGTTGTAATAGCCCTTCTCTACCAGGGAGATGAAATTGGCGACCGTGTTGGGCGCTTCGTTCTCGAACATCTCCAGCTCGATCTCGCCCTGGCTCGTGACCAGCAGGACACGGGGAAGGTCGTCGGCCTTCGCCTCGGCGGCGCGGATCGCCTGCTCCTTGGGCCATGCTTTCCGATAGTAGGGGATCAGCTCCTGGTAGAGCTGGCCGAGCGCCTGCCACTGATGGTCCGGGGGGAGAACGCGGAGGGCCGGGAAGGCGTCGTGCTCGTCGGCCGCCTTGAGGTACTTCTCGGCGGCGTCGAGCCGGCAGGTCACCAGCGCGGCCAGGCCGGCCCAGGCGTAGACCGATTTCTCCGGATACCCGCCCTGGATCAGGGCCTCGGCCAGCGGCAGGACCGCCTCGTAGTTCTCCCGGAGGCTTTGGTGCTCGACGACGTCCATCAGCACCATGCCCGCGGATTCGCTCGCGTTGGGCGCTTCGGCGTACGCTTGCTGCGCGGCCTCGACGATTTGCGGCGTCATGGTCCTGCCCTGCTTGACGAGCTCGTTGAACCGCGTCGCGATTTGCTGCTTGCGGTTCGCGTCGGCCGTATTGTATTCCGCTCTCAACTGGCGGATCTCGGCCAACAGGGCCTCCCACTGGGAGAACAGCTTCTGGAACGCCTGGTTCTTCGGCCCGAGGGGGGCCCCGGGCGCCGCCGGTTGACCGGCTTCCGGGGCCGGCGGCTTGGGCTCGGCGGCCGGTTCCTGGGCCCCGATGGTCGACACGCCCAACAACAACGATAAGCACGACACCAGCGTCAAACGGATGCAAACGGACATGGCTCGATCCTTGCTCCTGTGAGATAGATCCCAAGTGCTGCCAGACAAACGTTCCCACTCGCCCCGAGACAGGCAACCCAAGAAAGAACCGCAACGGCGCCTTCTCCCACCTCCCTTCTCCTCCCTCCCTTCTTCCCGGCGCGGGCCCTTTACGGTACCATACCGGCCGCGTCTTGTCCCGGGGGACGCGCTTGAAAAACCGCCCCAAGGGAGCGTCCTCCATGGCCGGTCGAAAACGCGAGTCCGCGAAGAAGCGTCACGGGCGCACGCCGCGCCGGTCGGGCGGCGCGCCGGTCGGGCTGCGGATCATCGGCGGACGGTTCCGGGGGCGCAAGCTGGACTACAGCGGCGACCCGCGCGTGCGACCGATGAAGGACCGCGTCCGCGAGGCGGTGTTCAACCTCGTGGGCCCGTCGGTCCAAGGGAAGCACGCGGTCGACCTGTTCGCCGGGACGGGGGCCCTGGGGCTGGAGGCGATCAGCCGGGGAGCGGAGCGGGCCACGCTCATCGAGCAGCACGTCCCCACGGCGGCCGTTATCCGCCGCAACGTGGCCCGGTTGGAGGTCGAGTCGCTCTCGGACGTGGTCACGGCCAACGTCTTCTTCTGGGCGGGGCAGCCGCCCGAGCTGGGCGCGGCGCCTTGGCTCGTCTTCTCGTCGCCGCCGTTTGATTTCTACGTCGACCGCGCCGGCGAGATGCTGGACCTGCTCGGCCGCCTGATCGAACGGGCCCCGGCGGAGAGCATCTTCGTGGTCGAGTCCGACGGGCGTTTCGACCCGGCCCGACTGCCCGAGCCGGGCGCGTGGGACGTGCGGAGCTATCCGCCGGCGGTCGTGGCCATCTACCGGAAGCCGGCGGCGACGTAGCCTCTCTCTTTCCGACCCGCGTTGCCCGTGTTGTTGACGGCACGTGCTCACCGGGTTACCCTGTCCTGCGGATCCTGCGACGGGAGGACGATCATGGCCCAGAGCAAGCTTGCCGATCGAGACCGGACGCGGAGCCAGCCGCTCACGCTGGCCGCGCTGGAAGAGTACGGTGCCCTGTCGGGTTTTGAAGTGCCGTCGGGGGACTTCGATCCGGAAGGGGCGTGGAACCAGACGTATCGGATCTGGATGGTCGCCAGCGGCGGGCTCGCGCCCCGGCCGGCCGACGTGCACTATCGCGGCTTCCTGGAGATCGCCCGCAAACCGTCGGCCGACGGCAAGGCGATCGCCCTGGAGGTGCATCAGTCGATCCTCCAGCAGGCGCCGGCGGTGCACGAGACGGCCGTCGAGATGCAGTGCGCTCGTGACGAGCTTTGCACTCCGCGATCGTGGACGCTGGCGCACACGGTGCTCGACGGTCGGGTGAAGCCGATGCCGGAAGCCCGAGTCGAGCAGCGCGGGGTGTTGGCCGACGGGGCCCTGCGAATCGACGGCGGCCGGGGCTCCGCGCCGCGATCGATCGATCTGTCGGACGGACCGGTGACCTCGAACTGGTCACTCTTCGACGCCGTCGGGCGACTGCCGCGAAAGGAAGCGCCCGCGGTGGAGTTCACCATGCTCCAAGAGCTGGACGAGGTCAAGCCGTCGCAGCGGATCACCTACCGCGGGGCGGACCGGCACACGCTGGGCGGCAACGCCGTCCGGTTGCACCGCTATCAGCACGTCGGGCGAGGCATCCTGCCCTACCACTACTACGTCGACGAACAAGGCCGCCTGCTCGTGGCGCTCGGCGGGTTGAGGGCCTACCTCCTCGACCCCAATGCCCGCCAACTGCACGAGCAGTGCCTGGCTCGGATGGCAGAAAGGGCGAAGCCATGAGACGAGAACGAGCTTGCCGAACCTCCGCCGTGAATCCTACGCACGCTCGGCCGACCATGGATCGCCGTCGATTCCTGAAAGCGGGTGCGCTGGGCGCCGCGGCGATTGCGGGCGGGGCCAACGCGGCGGTCTCCGCCCCGGCGGTGCACACGGACCGACGCCCCAACGTGCTGCTGGTGATTACCGACCAGCAGGGGCTCGACACCATCTCTGCGCTGGGGTGCGACCACGTCCGCACGCCGGCCATGGACCAGTTGGCCGGTCGGGGCGTGTCGTTCGCCTGCTCCCACAGCACGAACCCCCTCTGCTCCCCGGCCCGAAGCAGCCTCTTCACCGGACGGCCCACGCTGGAGACGGGCGTGGTGGTCAACGGCCTGCCGATCCGCGAGTCGATCCCCAACCTGGGCCAGTGGCTCGGCCGGGAGGGCTACGAGACGACCTACGTGGGCAAGTGGCACGTGCCCCAGTCGTTCCCCGCCACCATGCCCGGCTTCACGGTCATCCCCGCCGGCCTGGGTGGGCAGGGCGAGCTGGGCGACTCGGCCGTCTCCCGCGCGTGCGAGGGCTACCTCCGCAATCGCACCAAGAGCGATCCGTTCTTCCTCGTCGCCTCGTTCTTGCAGCCGCACGACGTTTGCCAGTTCGTCAGCATGCACACCGCCGGGATCGACGCCTTGCCCTTCGAGGGCATCGAGGGCGAGTTGCCGCCGCTGCCGGCCAATCACCAGTTCGACCCCCGGGAGCCGGAGAAGGTGAAGCGGGGCCGGAAGGTCTCCTGGTCGGAGCTGACCTGGCGCTACTACCTCTGGAGCTACTACCGGATGGTCGAGATGGTCGACGCGGAGGTCGGGCGCGTGCTCGACGCCCTGGAGGGCTCCGGCCAGGCGGAAAACACGCTGGTCGTCTTTACCGCCGACCACGGCGAAGGACGCGGCCGCCACCAGATGGTCACCAAGAACTACCTCTACGACGAAGCCGTGAAGGTGCCGCTTGTGGTCAGCTTTCCGGGCCGTGCGCAAGAGGACGCGCAGGACAACGAGCATCTCGTCTCCGGCGTGGACGTCGTCCCCACGGTGTGCGACTACGCGGGCTTGAAGTCGCCTCCCGACCAGCGCGGCCGGAGCCTGCGCCCGCTGTTGGAGGGCAAGTCGCCCGAGTGGACCGAGATGGTGGCCGCCGAGGTGCAGCGCGACGGCCGGATGATCCGCACCGAGCGGTACAAGTACATTGTCTTTCACGACGACCCGGTCGAGCAGTTGTTCGACATGATCGACGACCCGGGCGAGACGCGCAATCTGGCCGAGACGTCGGGGCACGCCGGCGCTTTGGAGGACCACCGCAAGCTGCTCCGCGACTGGGAGGCCCGGCTCGACGTGGCCCCGGTCACGTTGCCCGCGCCGTGGCAGAAACCGAAAGCTCGTGGCGGGCGCGCCAAATCGTAGGGTGCGTGCTTGCACGCACGCGAGGTGGGCACGCGAGGTGGGCACGCGAGGTGGGCACGCGAGGTGGGCACGCGAGGTGGGCACGCGAGGTGGGCACGCGGAACGTGCGCACGTCGAGCGTGCCGGCGGCTGCGAGCCCCTGCCAACGTGTGACCGGCTGCAACCGGCGCGTGGGTGCAAGCACCCACCCTACGGCTTTTTGGAGACAGGCAGCATGGACGTTCAGAACATCGACCGCGTTGAGGCGTTCATCACCAAGGACGGCTCGGAGATCCGCGAGCTGTTGGCCCATCGCAACTCGTGCATCCGGAACCAGACGCTGGCCGAGGCCCGGCTTCCGGCGGGCGCGAGCACGGCGGCCCACCATCACGTCCGGACCGAGGAGATCTACTATATTCTCGAGGGCCGGGGGCTAATGCGGGTGGGCGATGAGACTCGGGAGGTGGGCCCGGGCGACGCGATCGCCATCCCGCCCGGCACGGTGCACGAGATGACCAACACGGGTACGGACGTGCTCAAGTTCCTCTGCTGCTGCGCGCCCGGCTACGAGCACGACGACACGGTGCTGGCGGAATAACCCCGGAGACGTGCGACGGGCCCCGTGGCCGGACCTACTTGGGAAGGCGGAAGATGATGTCGCCGGTGAAGGGCTCCACGTCGATGGGCTCCCCACCGTTGTCGACGCGGTCGGGGCCGACGCTGTAGAGCACCAGCGCGTCGTCCGTTTGCTTCCATTTCAGCGGCTTGCCGTCGAACGGGTCGGGCGGGAGGTGCGACGGCAGCTCGGCGAGCTTGTCGCGATCGAGCGAAACGGCGACCGCGAGCCGGGCCAAGCGATGCCGGGCGTCGAACCGGGCCGACAGTTGGGCCGCATGCTCCAGCGCGGGCAGCAGCACGTGGGTCAGCAAGCCGCGGCCTTCGCTCGCCACCGTGCCTGAATAGCCTTTCCAGTCCCGGGCGGACTCGTAGAACGGACGCGCGGCAAGCTGTTTGTTCCGCCGCATGATCTCCCGATAGAGGGCCGCGTCGTCGTCGAGAAGGAACACGCGGTACAACGGGGCCAGCTCCGGGATGCACATCCAGGAGAGCTCACCCCTCACAATCTCCTCGAGCCGCATCGGCGCGCCGTATTCGTAGAAGATCGACAGGCCGAAGGCCTCCTCCATGTGCATCGCGCGGTCGAAGAGCCGGCGGTAGGAGAGCGTGTCGGGCACTTCGATCCGCGCCAACTGCTCCCGGCTCGCCTGCCCGCAAGCCAGCAGCTCCTCCAGCGTATCGACCGCCAGGTTCTCGATGCCGCCGGACACCAGCATAACTACCAGGATCGGAACGGTCCCCGCGTGCTCGGCCATGGCGAATAGCGCGTTGACGTCGTCCACGGCCTCCGGGATCTCCCCGGCGGCGATCTGCGATCGGGCGTCGAGCGCCACGAGTCGTGCCGCGTGACGGATGCGCACCATCTCCGGGAGCAGCAGAGTCATGCTGGGCCGGGCGTAGTCGTGCCGAAAGTAGCAGGCCGGCTTGTCGACCAGGCCCCGCAGCAAGGAGAGCGTCGGCGCCTGCTGGTCGAGGAGCTCGCGCATCTCGGCGTCCTCCGGGTCGAAGCCGGCCCGGTCGGAATGGACCCAGTCGGTCCACTTCGCGATCCACCGCTTTTCCCACGTCTCCTCGGAGCCCATCCGCTCGAACGCCTGCTCGTAGACGACGGCGGCGTTGTCGCGGTCGGGCACCGAAGGCGGGGCCACGGAGAGCGCCAGCGCCCCGGCCTCGATTCGCAGCGCAGCGACCCGCTGCTTGACGGCCGCGTCGAGGTTCCAGAACGTCATCAGGTTCAAGGCGAAGACCACCACCAGCGCCACCGCCAGCTTCCCCAACGGCCAGGTCGCCGCGCCCGGCACGCCGGGCTCTTGCTTCGTGCGTCGACCGCCCATGAGGGCGATCCCCACCGCGGCCACCCCGAGGATGATCATCAACGGCCAGACCGGGCCACCCCACGTGGCGGCGACCACGCGCAGCCCCTTGAGCATCCCGATGACGAAGAGCACCGCCACGTAGGTCGCCACCGCCACGACGACCAGCGACACCAGCAGCCCCGTGCGGAGCCACCTCCACCGGATACGGCCGATGCAGGCCACCAGCGTTGCCAAGAGCAGCAGCTCGCCGGCGAGCACTTCCAGCCAGAGTAGGGCATATCCCATCGCTCGCTCTCCTTCCGTAGCAGGCACACGCCGTGTGCCGTCCGCCGGTTACGGCACACGGCGTGTGCCTACTACTACTCCGCTCGTTCCTTACAGAAACTCGTCCCATCGGCTCAGCCGGCCTCCCGCGGGAAGGCCCGCGACGCTCGGGCACGGGGCCCAATCGGACCCGGCTCGCAGGATCAGCGCGTGACGCACCACGTCCTCCTCCGGCAGATCGGGCAGCAGCTCCCGGATTCGGCTCGCCGTCGCCTCGACCGAGGCCGTCTCGGCCGGCAGGTGCCGGTCGTAGCTCGTTGCCTGCGCCGCGCTCAACGAAAGATTCATCCACAACAGCACGCCGAGCGCCAACCCCGCCGCAAAGGTCAACCATCCGCTTCTCGGCCTCCGCGACCGGTCCGTCTCCAGGCGCCCGGCAGACGCTCGCGCGCCTTGCCCCAGCTCCGCCCGAACGCTCCGCATGACGCGGTCCCGCAGTTCGGGCGAGGCTTCCGGGCGCGGCCGTCCGGCCAGATCGCGCTGGAGCCGTTCGAGTTCCGGCGGCAGTTCCGAAGGCTGCATCACGACGTCTCCCCCAACGTTCTGCGGAGCTTCTCCAACGCGTATCGATAGCGGCTGGCGGCCGTGTTGATGCTCACCCCGAGCACGTCGGCAATCTGGGCGAACGTCAGCTCGCCGTCGATCTTCATCGCGATCACCTCGCGCTGCTCGGGCGGCAGGCGACCCAGGGCTCGCTGGAGCCGGTCGGCCTCGGGGCCTTGGTCGAGCCGCCGATCGGTCGCGTCGGCGACTTCCCGGACGAGCGCGTCGGCGGCCACCGGCTGCCGGGCCCGGCGCGTCGCCAACCGCCCGGCGACCCGCCGCAACGACGCGAACAGGTAGGCCGTCAGGTCGTGGACCTCGGCGAGACGCTCTCGGGACCGAACCAGCGACAGGAACACCTCCTGGACGGCGTCTTCCGCCTCCTGCGAGCTACCCAGCATCCCCCACGCTGCCTGATAGAGCCGGCGACCGAACCGGTCGTACAGCGCCTCGAAGGCCTCCGTACGACCGGCAGCCAGATCAGCCAGCAGCGGGTCGGTGCCGGGTCGAGTCATTCATCGCTCCGCACAAGACAAGAGCGTCGCCGGGCCGGGATTTGTCTGGCCGTGTTTTCGAAATACGCTCGTAGCGACCCGATTCATCGGGTCCTGTTACCGAGAATTTCGCCCGCCGGCGCCGGCTCCTTGGTTGCCATCGCTGCGAAGTGGAAGGACTGGCCCTCGTCTTCGACCTCGACGCCCACCAACGAAGGGAAGAAACAGACGTTTCCGAATCGCGCCCCGGTGAGGATCGCCTCAACCTGCTGGTCGGTGTAGGCTTCGGTGGTCATAGCGTGGGGGGTGACTTGGCCGGTCCGCGCGTCGATGACGTAGAACCGTTGGGTCGCCGCCTGGGCCTCGGCGTGCCAGAACGACTCGGTGAGGCAGAGATGAGGCCGAGGATGGAACAGGCCGCCGCTCTCGCCGCACGAGTACCAGGCGGTTCCCGTGCGACCGGTGCTTTCGACGGTGCTGAACCTCTGCGGTTCGAGCAGCAGGCATCCGCCCGGCAGCAAGGCCGCATAGGCCTTTTCGAGGATCGTCCGCGCTTCCTTCCTGCGGAAGACGTTGAATTGGCCGTTGATCATCATCACCAACCCATACCCGGCGCCGTAATCGGCTTCTCGCACGTCGTGGAGCTGGTACGTACAGGCGAGCGAATCGCGGGTAGCGGTCTGTTGCGCGTAACGAATCGAGGCGGGGGCGTAGTCGATCCCGACACACGTGTGCCCCCGTTTGGCCAACCGGCTCGTGTAGAGGCCGGGGCCGCACGTCAACTCGAGAATCCGGGTGGGGATTCCGTCAAGCACCGCCCGATGTATCCAGTCGACCTGCCGATCGATGGTCTCGAAGCGACGGCTGGCGCGGTCGTGCGCCTGGTCGAGATGCTCGGCCAGCATACGATGGCTGAACTCGGGGTCGCTCCACGGGATGTTTTCGCCTTCCGTCCACGGCGCCGGAGGCAGCGGCCTATTGTCGATGTCTTCCAAATTCATCGGCGTGTAACCCGAGATCAGGGGGCGACGAACCAAGCTCGGGCCGGAGTGATCGGCCGGCCCGCCAGACGCACGGCCGTCAGCATAGCGGCGCCCGGTGGCGAGTGCAAAGCCGTGGAGCGACCCCGCCGGGCTCTTGATTTGGGCCTTGCTGTCCGGCCACAATTGGGGGCAAGGATTCCCCGGTCGTGCTGAAACGGCGACGGCTCCGATTTGTGCGGAGCGCGCTGCGCGCCGCTCCGGCGAATCGGAGGTGTGCGACTCTTCCCCACGAAACCCTTGCGCTGGAGATCATCATGCTGCGGCGATGCCTTGCGTTGACGGTTCTTGTGGCCTTGTGTTGGCCGGCCCCGCGGATTTGGGCGTGTTACGCGGTGATCGTGGGGCGGGGGGCCTCGGCCGACGGCTCCGTGCTGGTCGCCCACCACGAGCAGAACGGCGGCCGGCGGATCTTGAACTTTCGGCGGATTCCCCGGCGGCAGTTCGCTTCAGGCGCGCAGCTCCGCCTGCTCCGCGGCGGCACGCTCGCCCAGGTGCCCGAGACCGCGGCGTTCCTGTGGAGCGAGAACCCGGGGCTGGAGTTCAGCGACGGGTACCTGAACGAGTGGGGCGTGGCGATCGTCAGCGACGGATGCGCGACGCGGGAAGACGGCTACGAGGCCCTGGTCGCCCGGGGCGAGATCCGCCAGGGCGGCATCGGCTACATGCTCCGCCGGCTGGTGGCCGAGCGGGCGCGGAGCGCCCGGGAGGGCGTGAAGGTGGCCGGGGAGTTGGTGGAGCGCTTTGGTTATGCGGCGTCGGGGCGGAGCTATGTGATCGCCGACCCGCGCGAGGCGTGGGTGTTTGCGGCGGTCCAGGGACGGCGTTGGGCCGCCCAGCGCGTGCCCGACGATTGCGTCGTCATCCTTCCGAACGTACACATCATCGGGGAGGTGGACCTTGCGGACACGGACAACTTCCTGGGCTCGCCGGACCTGGTCGAGTACGCGGTGAAGCGGGGCTGGTTCGACCCCCAGGGCGGCGAGCGGTTCAATTTCCGCCGGGCCTATTCGGCGGTCCGCGGCGGCCCGCCCGACCCGCGGCGCCTGCGCGGGCGGGAGCTGGTCACGGGCAAGCGCGACACGGCGTCGCACGGCGAGGAGCTTTCGTTCGGCGTCCGTCCGGCGGAGAAGATGACCGTGGCCGCGACGGTCGCCATCCTCCGCGACAAGGGCGGGCCGGTGGCGCTTTCCACGCCCAGCACGCAGGAGGGCGCCGTGTTCCAGCTTCGGGCCGACGTGCCCCGGGAGATCGGCTGCATCTACTGGCGCACGACGGCCGAGCCGGCCACCAGCGTGCTGACGCCGTGGTACCTCGGCATCACGGAGACTCCGCCGACGTACTTCCGCGACGTGCCGGTCGAGAGGCAATTGTCGCTGGAGCACCACTTCCAGCCGCCCCGGGGCACGTTCGACGAAGCCGCGAAGCTGGCATGGTGGACGTTCAAGGGGCTTCAGGATTGGGTCTACGGCGATTACCAGACGCGGGTCGCGGCCGTGCGCCGAGCGTGGTCCGCGTTGGAAGAGCGCGAATTCGCCGAGCAGCCGGAGGTGGAAGCCAAGGCGCTCGGGCTTTGGAAGACGGACCAGGACGCGGCGCGACGGCATCTCACCGAGCACTGCGCGGAGGTTGCCGCGAAGGCGTGCGGGGAGGCTGAGAAGTTGATCGGCGCGGCGCGGTGACGGTGTTGGCCCCAGAGAGGACGGAATGAAGTCGAGTCCTTCGCAAAGGAGAAGCTATGAGCGATTCCGACGTTTCCAACCGCGGAGGTCGTCCGGCTGAAGTGCCCGACGGCTCGCGCCGTGATTTCTTGAAGAAGGCCGGCGCGGTTCCCGTGGGGCTGGCGGCCGCCCAGTACACGACGGGCGCGACCGCCGCGCCGGCGGAGGAGCCGAAGCTGCCGCGGATTTTGCTTGGGCCGCACTCGGTCTCGCGGCTGGTGTGCGGGGCCAACCCGTTCAACGGCGGCTCGCACCTGTCGGTCTTCTTCAACCAGCGGCTCCGCGAGTATTACACGCCGGAACAGGTTTTGAAGACGCTGCGCCGGTGCCAGGAGGTGGGCGTCAACTGCTGGCAGTCGAGCGGCGGCAATTTCGAGCTCTACCGCCGGTTCATCGACGAGGGCGGCCAGATGCACTACATCTCGCTGGAGCACGCCAAGTCCGACGCGTCGCTCGAAGCCCTCGCCCGCGGCGGGTGCATCGGCGTCGCCCATCACGGCGAAGTCACCGATCGGATGCTCAAGCAGGGCGAGTTCGACCAGATTGGCGACTTCCTGAAGCGGGTGAAGGACGCGGGCCTGCTGGCGGGTATCTCGACCCACATGCCCGCCGCGGTCGACGCCGCCGAGTCGAAGGGCTGGGACTTCGATTTCTACATGACCTGCGTCTACGAGCGGCACCGCTCGGCCGAGGACCTCGAGAAGCTGCTGGGGCACGTGCCGATCCCCGTGGGCGAGGTGTATCTGACCAGCGACCCGCCGCGGATGTATCGGGCGATCCAGAGCACGAAGCGGCCCTGCCTGGCGTTCAAGATCCTGGCGGCCGGCCGGCTCTCGGAGCGCCGGCCGTGGGTCGAGCAGGCGTTTCGGGAGACGTTCGAGTCGATCAAGCCGGGCGACGCGGCGATCGTGGGGATGTACGACGAGCACAGCGATCAGCCGGCGGAGAACGCGGCGCTGGTCCGCCGGTTCGGCGCGAGCAGCAAGACGGGATGAGAGGCTTTCCGACGGGGGGCACGTTACCAACGTGCCGATGGCCCAAAGGCACGTTGGAAACGTGCCCCACAAGGTGCGCGGCTTGTACGGGAGGGAAACCACATGGGTGCTCCATCATCAAGGGGGCTGGCCGGCGTCGCGATCGGGCTGCTCTTCTGTGCGGGCTCCTTCGCTCTGGATGTGAATCGGGACCCCGCGCCGGAAGAGTACCTGTTCGGCACCGGGGTCTCGTTCCCGCTTGACGAGCGGGAAAAGGTCTTCCACCCTGCCGCCGGCAGCGCCAACTTCACGTCCTTCCACGGCGTGGAGGGCGCCGCGACCGAAGACGGGAAGCTGGTCTTCACGCTGGCAGGGCCGAGGGCGACGCTCGGATGGGGCAATTACGCCGATAAGCAGCCGGTCGCCGAGATCGTCGACATGGGGCAGCAGACGATCGTCGTGCGGCTCCGGCTGCGGCAGTCGGCGGTCCGGAGCAAGTGGACCGCCCGGCCGTGGCGCGACGGGGACCCGCTGGAGTCGACTTCCGAGGCCGTGCTGCAGGGCGGGGACTGGCAAGAGCTGGCCTTCAAGCCGCTGAAGACGGGCGGCGCGAACCCCGACGGGCTGGAGCTTGCGATCGAGGGCCCCGAAGGAACGCGCGTCGAGATCGAGTGGCTCAAGCTCGTCCAGCCGACCTACGAGGGCTATTGCCGCAAGGAGTTCGTGCTTCCGGAGGGCAAAGTGTGGAGGGCGGTGGCCAACGTCGGCTCGGCCGACGAGCGGCACTGGACCGGCCGAGACCCGATGGCCGCCCGGCTGAGCATCAACGGCCGGCCGATCGAGCGACAGGGGGCGAAGCACCTCTATCACACGGCCCCGGTCGACCTTGCGCCCTACCTGAAGCCGGGGCGAAACTGCGTCGGCTTCTACGGCTTCCGGATCGGCTATCCGCCGTTTCTCTATTTCCAGGCGCGGATCGTCATGGAAAGCGGCGAGGTCGTCACCGTCGCTTCCGGCGAGGACTGGAAGTACAGCCCAGAGGCGAGCGAAGGCTGGGATCGGCCCGGCTTCGACGACTCGGCCTGGGCCCGCGTCGAGCGCGGCACGGCGCCCTGGCTCACGTCGCGCGACGCCTCGGGGCGGGTCGGCATTCCCGCGTACAGCGGCCGGCTGGTGATGAAGAACCCGAGGCGCAAGGACCTCTTCTACGTCGACGACGCCGACGCGGTCGTGGAGGCCCACGTCCCGCCCGGTCTCGAGGACCAGGGGCCGACGCTTCACTACGCACTGGGCCGCGCGGCCGACGACGGCACGTGCCGGCTCGTCCAAGAGGACGCGGTCGCTACGTTTTCCGAGCGACACGGCTCGTTGGTCTACGAGCTGAATCTCGGGCGGCCCGAGCACGGCGTTTACGCGCTGGCCCTGAGCCTGAAGGCGAGCGACGGCACGGTGATCGAAGCGCGGGCGCGCGAGCCGCTCATCGTGCTCCGCAAGCAGGCCCTCCAGACGATCGAAGGGAGCGACTACCTGGAGGGGCTCGACCTCGAGCTGGAAGACACCGTCGACTTCACCGACCCGAACGACCCGCACCCCTGGTTCGAGTCGAGGATGCCGTCGCCGATGTACGGGCCGGTGGCCGAGAAGGTCATGGCGCCCGAGATCGTGCGAAAGGACGGCTTGGCGTATCGCGAGGTGGCCGACCGGGAGCGCGGCTCGGGCTTCAGCTACCGGATCGAGTTTGCGCATCCCGGGTCCTTCTACCTGCTGGAGTTGGAGTATCCGGACGACGCCAAGCGGATCATCGAGGCCGTGATCAGCAGCAAGACGGAGGGCGTTTGGACCAACAGCCAGTCGGGCGTGGGGGCGGAGACGGGCGGCCGCTTCCTGCCCACCGGCCGGATGCAGAAGCTCCGCTGGATCCACGTGGCCGATCCCGGCCCGCACTCGATCGACGTGATCAACGTGGCAAGCGACCAGAAGGCGGCCGCCCGGTCGCTGGCGATCTACCGCATCCGGGGCGACCTTCCCTCCGTGGCCGGCGGCACGGGCCGGTCCTACGGCATCCACACCGAGCGATGCTTCTTCACCTCGGGGATCGGGATGAACTTCGGAGTGGGCATGGCCCGGAACCCGCAGGCCGCGAGGACCGAGGACGAGGCGCTTCGGCCGATGCAGCTTTGCCTCCAAGACCTCGTCTGGATGTTGGAGACGGGCGAGCGATACGTCCAGTACCTGAAGTTCGCCGGTCAGAACTGCCACGTGATGGGCTGCATCCAATACGCCGAATACAACACGCCCTACGCCCCGGCCCCGCGCGTGGACGACTCCCGCATCGTGCCCTGCATGAAGACCGTGCTGGCCAACCTGTTGGAGACCGGCGGGATCGACTTCTACGCCGGCGTGGAGTTCAGCCAGTCGAACGACGTGCGGACCTATGCCAACGACGCCCAGGTGGCCAAGGGGGCCGACACGGTCTGGATGGTCGACGCGGGCGGGCGCCAGCGATACGGCCACGACCAGGTGACGAGCGTGCCCAACTGGATGCACTCGGCGGTCCGCCGGAAGTACGGCCGGTTGATGCGCGACCTGTCGAACACGTTCGGGCACCTCGCGCATTTCCGCGGCGTGCACGCCCTGTTGGGGCCGACCGTGGGCGCCGGCTACTGGATCCCGGCGCTCGGGTCGGGGAGCGACTACGACCGGCCGCTGGCGGCCAGTTTCGACGACCTCACGATGGAGCGGTTCGGGCGGGAGACGGGCATCGAGCTTCCCGTCGCAGGGACCGATCCGGAACGATTCGCGAAGCGTGCGTCGCTGCTGGGGACGCCCGCCCTGCGCCGCCGGTTCATCGAGTGGCGGTGCGAGAAGGTGAAGGAGTTCTTTGCCGAGGCCGCCGGCACGCTCCGAGAGAAGCGGTCGGACCTCCAGTTCGTCAACGTCCTGGCGGTCGAGGACACTCAGTTCTTTCAGTATCTCGCCCGATCGGGCAAGAGCTTCCGGGAAATCATGCGCCAGTTCGCCCTCGACGTGGATCGGCTGAGCGCGGTGGAGAACCTGTGGACCGGGCGGTGGACGCTCAGTTGGCGTCAGACGCCGAGGACGCTCCCCAGCCAGGACCCTTTCTGCTGGCTCGCCCGGACCAGCCCCGACGTGATCTCCACGTTCCCGCCCGGCGAAGACCGCTACGTCTTCGTGCGCACGAGCTGGGACGAGAACATGTTTCCGGCCGGCGGCCATGCGATGAAGGACCGGAACGATCATGACCAGCTGGTCGAGTCGGACTGGATCATGAACGGCGAGAAGATTCGGGCGCTACCCCAGCCCGGCGGGTATCACTGCCGGGAAGCATTCGTCCAGGCCCTCGTGACGGCCGATCCCAACCTGCTTCTGGGCGGCTTCACCGATCTGAACGTGAACGTGGGCCACGAGCAGGCGCTGCGGAGCGTGCTCGCGACGTACACCCATCTGCCCCGGGAGAAGTTCGCGCCCGTCTTGGACACGGGGCTGGAGACGAACCTGGCGATCCGTCAGCTTGACCGGACCGACGACTCCTGGCTCTACGCGGCCAATCCCTGCCAGTGGCACGTCCAAGGGAAGCTGACGTTGAGGACGGACGGCCGGGTGATGGAAGTGCCCAGCGGCGAGCCCGTGAAGACGACGGCACGCGACGGGCAGGTAGAGTTGCCCCTTCGCCTCGCGCCGTTCGGGCTGGCGGCCTACCGGGTCGACTCGGCGGGGCTGGCCGTCACGGGCTACACGACGGAGCCGATGGCGCCGGAGGAGCTTGCCCGGCTGGAGAGGATTCCGGACCGCGTGGAAAAGCTCCTGGCCGACCCGGCGGCGAGGCTCAGCCTGTCGCTTGCGGATCGCCGGTTCATGGAGGAGACGCTGGCAGGCGTGCGCGGGGCCATGGACGAGGGCCGGTACGCGCTGGCCTGGAGCCGGATCACTCACCACCGATTCTGGACGCTGTGGCACGACTTCCTGGAGAAGGCGGCCGCGGACCGGGCCGGGCCTGCCGCAGCAAGGGATTCCGGGCCGCCGCCTGGCACGACAAGGGATGCCGGGGCGCGCTTGCCTCGGGAGATCGCCTACGACGTCGAGAGGAACTGCATCCGGGTCGTCGGCTTTCCCGAGGAGGAGCCCGCCACCCCGGAAACGATCCTCGCCGCCGAAAAGCGCAACGGATGGGGCAAAGTGATCTACGATCGGGCGACCGACACCTACACGGTCGACGCCGCCCTCTGGATCGGCGACGATCAGACGGACGGCACGTTCGTACAGCTTGGCGATCGGGAGCACCCCGAGGTGACGGTCGTCGTCAAGGGCACGGTCTGGGTCCGTCCGCCCCGCCGGAGCGAAGCGCGCTCCGACGGCCTCCAGAGCGCGATCAACCGTCTCAGGCTCGGCGACCCGGAGGACGACCGGATCCGCGCGACGCTCGAGATCGACTGCGAGACCCGCGGCCGGCACGGCGTCTACGTCGGCTATCGCTCCCACGACGGCAAGACCTGGATTCACGGAGGCTCCCTGCACGTCTACCACAGCACGATCACCGCCGCCACGGCGGACGCGGATCACGCCTGGGGCGTGGGCGATTATCGGGACGAAGCCTCGTCGCCCCGCTGGGCCATGCCGGGCTGGTACGCCTCGGACGTCCGCCTGGTGGACGCCGCGATCTCGTGGTTTGACGGCTGCGTGACGTACGGCACCGAGACCGGCAGACGCGATTCCCGCCGGCCGGTCGACGCCATCCAGCCCAACGAGCCGAACGTCGTCCGCGGCACCACCTTCGAGCACGGCGGCGCGGCCGTGCGCAACGGACAGCAGTATTTGGAGGACTGCAACTTCCGCCACCTGGAAGCGGCGGTGGCCGAAGGCGGGGCCTTGGGCGCGAAGCTCGTGGGCTGCACGTTCGAAGACAACGAGGCGAACTGGACGCTCGGCTCGATCCAGTCGGGCGGGATCGTGTTGGTCGATTGCCGGATCGGCGATCCCCAAGAGCCGATCGTCATCCAGAAGAACAAGATCGCGCCGGACCAGGCGGTGGCAAGGGGCGTCCCCGTCTATCCGGCTTGCCGCCAGAGGCGGTCCCTGCCCGTCCAGGTGGTCGACTCCGCGGGCGATCCGGTGCCCGACGCGATCGTCGTGGTCACGTGCGAAGACCACCCCGAGGAGGTCACCCAGGGGGCAACGGTCACCGACGAGCACGGCCTGACGGCCTCCGACGCGGAAGCCGGCGCGATCGTCGTCACCTGGAAGCAACACCAGGCGACCGACGACCCCGACGCGCCCCGGACGTCGACCTTCGCCTATACCATCGCGGTCTGGGAAAAGGGCCGTGAGCCGACGACGGTGCGCCTTGCCGCCGGGCGGCCGATCCCCAGACCGCTTGTGGTCGCGCTTCAGCGTACGAGCCAGACGGGGGAATAGACGAAGTGGCTGGTGAGTTTTGTTGGGTCGGAGGACGGGATCGCGCCTTGGGAGACGTGGTTCGCCGGTTGGATCGTGACCCGTTTACTGCTCATCTGCCCGGTCAGCTTCACGTCCATGATGCGGATCCCGGCGAAGCCGACGATGGTGTACGTCGCGTTGTTGCCCGGTCCGGAGACTTCGCGGAAGATGAAAATCGTGCGTTGGTCTCCTTTGATCGAGGCCAGCTCGTCCTTGACGCCGGCACTGATCCCGGTATCCCCGTTGAGGAACAGCACGCCGTTTTCGTCGAGCTTGATCTCGCCGTCGTGATACTCCAGATCCTGGGGGCTGACGCCTTCGACGATCTGCCGGGCGATATCGGCGGTGCTGTTGTTGTTGCTGCCGATATCGACGGTGCCGCGGTTGCCGGGCGCCCCGGTCTCCTGGGGAAACAGGTTGATTTCGAGGATGCCGTCCGATCCGGCGCTCAGCTCGCCGGTTTCGGAGTCGTAGGTCCAGTCGTCGGTCCCGAGCATCGCCCGATTGTCCCAGGTGTACTCGTCGACGGCAAAGGGCAAGAGATCCAGATTCTCTCCCGAGCTCGGCGTTTTCCAGCCAATGACGTTGTTCACCAGCGCTGCCGTCGCTTGGGCCTGGAGGGAAGAGCCGTTATTGCCCAGGAGCCGAGCGAAGAAGAGCGGGACTTCCCCGTTCAGGCCCGCCGTCTTCCTCACGGAGACCTGCACGGCGTTGGGCGTTAACCCGGTGCCGAAGAGCATCTGCGAGGCCGGATCGAGCGGATTCGGAAGATAGCCCACCAGCACGTCTTGATAGTCCAGCGCCGGCCCTTGGGTGGTGACCGTGTTCAACCTGGCGTACTGGGCGGCCTTCGTGCGGGCGTCTTGTTCGAGATAGTACGGACAGCTATCCCTGGAAAGGGCGGCCTCGTCGATCAGCTCCCAGGCCCCCGCCATGGCCGCCGCGTCGGCCGATCGTTGCAGCTCGGTGCGGGCAACCTTGAGGTATCCCAAGTCGACGGTCAACGCCAACAGGGCAATCATGCAGACCATCAGGAACATCGTGAGTACCAGGATGGTGCCCTTTCTGCGCCGGCGACGACCACGAGTATTCATGGCAGGCTCTCCTCAGTGGGCCGGACAGATCGCTCTGGCCGGACGGTGCCTACTGCTGGTATACCGGGCGGGCCGTGGAATCCTCCAGCACCTCGCCTTCCGACGTGGTCACCCGAACCCTCTTCAGAACCAGCGACTGCACCCGGTTCGCCGCGTAACTGATGCCGGAGTTCTCCACGGAGACGCTGGGATGGTAGCTGTTGAGGTTCTCCAGCGTTGTGGACACGTCGGCCTTCAGGTAGCCCAGGCCCCCGAAGCTTCCCCACGTCGTGGAGGAGCCCTCGACGACCTCCATGTGCAACGTGCCGTCGGAAAGCTCCATCTTCTGCGTCCAGCAAATCACCTCACCCGGTTGTGACAGGATGGACTGCGTCGGCGCCCTTCGCTCGGTGACGAGCTGCTCGCCGTTCCAGACCTCGAACTGCAATCCGCCCGGGGCGAACACCGGCACCGTCCGATGATTCAGCTCCAACGTGCAGTGCAGCGATTCGACGTTGGCAAACGGCGACATCGCGCAGATGACCTGGGGCCCGGCGCTGTCCGGGTCCGGGGTGGCCAGCACCAGCTCCCAGTCTTCCTCCACTCCGACGATGGTGGGCACGGTCTCGGCCGACGCGATGCCGGCCCACACGAGCACGCAAGCGAGCCCCAAAAGGCATCGAATCCCCCAAGCGCGCGCACCGGTAGCGATATGGCACGTCATGGCAATCCCCAATTCAGAAGAGTAGTATGCGACTTCCCAGGGAGGCGGGATCGATTCCCACGCCCAACCGTTCCCGCGGCCGCCGGCGCGTGAACTCATCTGCCCGACGGCGACGCGGCGATCGGAGTCTCCTCCCAATAGGAAAAGTACGTCGGATTCTTACCTTTGTCAAACGGCGCGCGAGCACCGCGGCGAAGTCGGCCGGCCTGGGGCGAAACTGCCGTCGGGTCGGGCGGCTCGGACCGATGCTTCCGCCGATCCCGATTCTCCCGGCGCCGAGCTACCCCAGCGGCCAGGTCGGGTCGTCCTCCAGATGGACGTTGTTCACCTGGAGCCAGTGGACGGGCTTCTCTTGCTGCTCCGAGGAGCTGGAAAACGCCCTGGTCAGGCCGACGCCGAGGATGACCGCCCCGGGGCTTCGCAGCCGGTCGGCAAGCTTGCGAACGGCCGCCGGATCGGCCGTGGCATGATCTTTTCCGTACAGCCGGAGGTCCGTCACGGCGACCGATCGGTGGAGCTCGCCGTCGTCGATCCGGATGCGCACGCGCAGGGCGCCGTCTCGTCCCTTCTCGACCCACGGCGAAGACTGCCGGCGATTTGGCCGGAAACACCCTAGGGACGCCCGCCCTTGGCCAACGGGCGTGCCGCAGGAGGACCGTCCCATCGGCCGCAGCTCGTCGCCGAAGACGTCGCGAAGCCGCGGCTTGCTCACCGCGTACAAGAGGGCCCAGAACTCCTCGGCCCCCAGCCGTTCCAGAAGCTCCGCCTTGGGCGGAGAGAACCAGTGGTCCTCCACGTGAGGAGGCTTCGGGCAGGGCTCCACCGTGCCGAGGTCGACGACGTTGGCCATGTCGAACGGGCCGTGGTTGCGGGCGAGCAGGGCCGGGGTCAGCGAGCCCCAGCGGAGCACCGGGCGGACGTGCCGATCGGTCCGCACGTCGACGCCGGCCACGCAGACGTGGCCGCCCCGCATCCTCGTCAGGTGGTTGACGACGATTCTCATCCTGCCCCCAGGCTGAGATTCGACTGGTGACCGCTGACCCTTTTGCCGTCGGAGCCGTTAGAGATGCACGATCCTCGCCCCGCCCCACTTCGCCGCCAGATACTCGGCGACCAGCCTGCGGTGGCAGCGGTCGGCGGCGGGCTCACTGCAAAGCAACACGGTGGGCACGTCGAAAAGCCGCCGGTCGACGAGCCGCTCCACTCCGCGCTCGCCGAGCAAGGCGAGGAACCGCGCCGCGTACTGCTCCCAGGCGACGGTCTTGTTCTTGTAGCCGTCGAGGAGGTCTTTGTCGGGCGATAGCAGGGGTTGGTGATGATACTCCGCCCGGCAGATCTCCGCGAGGAAGTACTCCAGATCGTCACGCTTGGCGAAGCCCGCCAGTTGCGAGGTATTGTTGAGCCGCACGTCGATCAGCCGCTTGATTCCGGCCCGTTGGAGGCTTCCGAAGAACTCGGCCGCGGTCTTCTTGGTGAAACCGATCGTGTAGATTTCCACGGCTCCGCCTCCTCCAGGTCGAACAACGTCAGTTGCCCTCGGGTCTTTCGGAATCGCTCTTCCCGGGCGACTTCCTCCTCGGTCTGGACTCGCCCGTCGCCCCGGATATGGAGCACGCCGGCGCCCCGCTCGCCGAGCACGCGGCCGATCAACCGCCGCCGATGACAGTCGGTCGGATCTTCTTCTCCGCACAGAAGCGCCGCACGACGGTTCCCGACGGCCTCCAAGAGCCGCTCCAGGCCGCGCGTGAAGGGAGACGACCGAGCCAGACGGTCGTAGAGGACGTGTCCCTCGTGGTCGTAGAGATCCTCCCCCTCCGGTTTGCCCCCCAGAAGATCGCCGAGGAACAAGTAGTCGACGCCGCGACTTTGCAGGGAGCTACGGATTGCCTCCCTGTTGAAATCCGGCGCGTAGCCCGAGTAGGGACTCGAACGGACGTCCACCATCAGCCCGATCCGGTGCTGCTCGACCAGCGCGAGGAACGTCTCCAGAGGATGGTTGG
>Ga0307378_10003380_pt1 | contig 23477 bp, 26 predicted proteins | sample UN1MG_FD_202238 | JGI IMG/M metagenome (GOLD analysis project Ga0307378, IMG submission 202238) | Soil microbial communities from Risofladan, Vaasa, Finland - UN-1 | ecosystem: Environmental > Terrestrial > Soil > Coastal area > Acid sulfate soil | place: Finland: Risofladan, Vaasa | collected...
GCATTTTATCCAATCGCAAAGCACATTTTTAATATGAACGAAGTTCCGAAGATCACCGATAAAAGCCATGGGTTTCAGCGGCGCCCGATCGTTTTGACATTTAATCAGCGTTTTGAGCCGCCCAAAAGTGATCCGATGCTTTTGGAGAAATTAAAAGGGGAAATGAACGGTATTTTCATGTGGATGCTGGAAGGGTTGCAAGTGGTATTGGAAACCGGATATCTGCATGTTCCTGAATCGGTAGAAGAGGACACCAGGGCATTTATTCAGAGTACCAACCCGATCCTTCAGTTCATCGAGGAATGCTGCGTCCTGGGCCTGGAATACAAAGCCAATCCGCCCGATGCGTTTGCGGAATATAAAAAGTGGTGCACGGATGGCGGCAACCGCCCGCTGGCCCGGAACCGGTTTTATTCACAGATTATGATTCATTGCCCGAGTGTTGTAAAACGCCTCGACGGACCGACTAGAAAGCGCATGTTCGTCGGAATAGGACTAAAAGACTCATGGTCGTGATTTTAAAATGGTCCAGGAGCATAAGCTCCTGGTACCTTTACGATGGAGACCCGGAGGGGATCAATATATTTTTTTTTGTTTTTTTCCCGCCCCTCCTTTCTCCCCCTTTTCAAAATTTATCGTTCAAAATATGTCTCACTGATACAGATATGTATTAAAAAGAGCACTTTTTGATACATATGAGCAACAAAAGAGCAGTTTTTTAAGTAAAAGTGCTCAGAGGATTTACAATAAAAACAATGGGTTTCCGCTGAATGAGCATCAAGAGCACTTTTTTCTAATTTATTTTACCGTAAAAAAAAAAGAAAAGATAATAGAATGTGAAAAGTAAAGTTCGAAAAAACTGCTCTTTCTGCTCTTTTTACTCTGAAGCCGCGCCAGGCGCGGAATTAAGGTGAGCACTTTCATAAAAAAAACTGCTCATAAACTGCTCTTTTGGCCAAAAAACTGCTCTTTTATGTGAATAATACCGAATTATAGCGGGGAAAAGACGGATCGACGCGCCCGGCCGGCGGTTCTTGATTCGCATCGAAACCAAGATCTTAATCAAAGTGAGCGGACAAATTTTTGAAAGGAAGGGGGAGGGGACGCGGATAGTTGACACGTTGATTATCGCGGTGTTCTTGGAATATCTCTCTAAAGCTTTGATTATCGCGGGTTCAGGGTAATCAGGGATTGACAAAAACCGGGTGAGCAAGGGTTAGAGTGAGATATGGCCGGTTACGGCGAAATATCGATTTTATCATCAGCGGCGTTTTTGGCGATTTATCCGGATCCGGATCTTGGAAATGCTTCGATGATTGCTTCGGATCGTGTGTCTCACGGAGTGGACACGTCCGATAAGGGAGTATATGTAAACTTTTTTGCCTATTTCCGGGGTTGAAGTATGGCGATTATCGGCAATTAGAGCGGATTAAAAAAGGTGTAAAAAATGTCTGATTCAAAAATACTTAATAACCGGGATGATATTTGCACATTTCTAAAGATCGGTAAAGCGATTTTTTATCAATTGGTGGCCCAGGGCCTTCCGGTCAAAAAGGTTGGCCGGGCCTGGTATGGCCATTCGGATGTTCTGGAAAAATGGTTCAAGGATTTTGTCGAACCGCCGGGATCCGGATCATCCGGTTCGACCGGTCAGCAACCGGAAATGTCAGATTAACGAAACCCCCATGGGTCCCATTGGGACTCCCAATATATTGTAACTGACAGACGGATAGTTTTTTTGCTATTTCAGAATTTTAATTTCAAAATTTTTTATAAAATTTTTTTTCAAAAAATCCATTAAAAAATACCTTGTCAAGGATTTTTTTTGTCCGTTTATGAACCGTTACTGTCTTTTTAAAGTTCCTTTGTGTCCATTTGTGTCCGCTTAAAAATCCCCTCCAAAATGCCGTGATATATTTTTATCTGAATAAAAGGATTTATACATGGCATCCCCGAATAAAATCGAACAGTACAACCTTCAAATCCTATGTTTGGAATTAAAAAGCCAGGGATACAATCAAGACGATATCGCCCAAAAACTCTCTGCTGAACTTCAGGGGAGCCGCGAGATTGATGACAGTATCAGCCAATCTGCAGTGCAGCGGTTTTTAAAAAAGATCAAGGATCAGAGAAGCGAGGAAGCCGGCGAGATCGTGAGGGGTTATACACAAGCCGCTGTTCCCAGAGATTTGGAACTCATAGAAGAGGTTCAAAACTTTCTTTTAAGTATCAAGCGCAACGAAGAGACGGATCCTGAAACCGGAGAAGTCAAAGATCTTAAAATCAATATTAGAGATAGAATATACGCGGCGGTCAGTCTGGCCAGGGTAACATTCGATAAGTTGAAAAACCTAGGTGCGCTGGATCCCCCCGAAACAGGTGAAACTGGAGAAAATGGCCAGCCTAATACCGGATCACCCGCTGTACCGACCGGATCCAATGTACGATCAATTTCTGAGCGATTTGGAATCGGTGCCGGAAAACAAACAGCGTGAAATTCTACGCGAGGTTGTCAAAAATGATCTTTATTTTCTTGCAAAATACATTCTGGGGCATTGGTGGATCTGTTGGGAACCCCATAAAGCATTTTGCGAAGAAATCGAAAAAGACATCAATCTTACCCTTTATTTACTCCCGCGTGGCCACTGTAAAACACAGATTTATAATACCTCAGATACCATACGCCAATATCTTAAAACACCTTCCGAACCTATTGGTATATTTTGCGACCAGGCAAAAAAAGCCAAATGGAAACTTAGGCCCATACGGAATCAGTTCCAGAAAAACCAAACCCTTAAATGGCTGTTCCCGGAACTTTTCTTTCAAAATCCCAAACGTGAATCCGACAAATGGACCGATGAAGAGCTTATTCTTAAAGTCCATGACGGTGGACAGGAACCTTCCATCGGTGCTTATGGAATGGATAATATGCCAACCGGTCTTCATTTCCCAAGAATCAAGGGTGACGACCTGGTTACTCCGGAAACGGTTACAACTGCGGACCAGATCAACAAAACACGGCATAATTACGGAACCATCCGATCATCAATTCTTTATCCGAACGGAAATATTCAAATATGCGGCACGATATATGACGACGGTGATCTTCATAGGGAAATGGAAGAGTCCGGAGAATACCAGGTCTATAAACGTCCGGCGGAATGGTTGGAAGATATTGACCGCGGCGTCAAACAGCGGCGGACATTGTGGCCGGTTCAATTCGGCCCTGCTGCCCTGGATAAAATCAAACGGGATCCGACCGTCGGGCTTTATATCTATTCCTGTCAATATCTTCTCGATCCGGTACCGGAAGATGAAAACGCCTTTTTTCAACTCAAATGGTTTGGCCGTTATACCAAACTCCCCCGGCGGCTTAATATGTTCGCTGCTGCGGATCTTGCCATATCTGAAAAGAAAACTGCTGCCGAGACTGCTATTGTCGTCGGCGGTGTAAATACTTATTTCGATCTTTTTATTATCGATATCATCCACGGGCATTGGGATGCTTTGGCAATTATCGATGAGATGATTGAGGTTCAGCGGAAATATAAACCGGGCATATTTACAATTGAAGCTGAAAACATTCAACGAACGATAATGCCGTTTTTAAAAATAAAGATGCGGGAAACCGGATACTTTATAAACACGGATCCCCGGATGCCCAAGGGCGATAAGGTCGCAAAGGCCAGACCAGCACAGGGTAGGGCTAAAGAGGGCGCGATTTATTTGCCGAAAAAGGGATTGGATCAACCCGAATGGTTATCACATGCAGAATTACAGATCAGAAGATTTCCGAAGGGCAAGGATAAGGATATTGTCGATTCGCTGTCTCTGCTTTGTCATCAGCTGGCCGAACAGTGGAGGCCGGCAACGCCGGAGGAAATGGCGGAGCGGCAAAGAGAAGAATATGTACCCTTAGACGCAACAGTGGGGATGTAAAAATGAAACTTATCGATATGAAGATCCCGAAAAAGACGAAGAAGCAGTTGAAGGCGGATATGTCTCCATCGATCGAAGCCGGTGACCGGGAGCAATATCCCTGGGGGCTGCGGCTGAGTTTTAATAAGAAGGAAATCGATAAACTTCCGGACTTAAAGAAAGCGATTGCCGGCGCAAAGATTAAGATCGCGGCGGTCGGTAAAATCATCGAGATCCGGACTACCGACGCGGAAAAAGGTCGGGAACGGCACAACGTCGAAATCCAGATCCAAAAGATCGGATTCGAGGATCAATCCAAAACCAAAGAGCAGATTTTTGAGGAGGCCATAAAATGACACCTGTTATTCCAGTGGAAGCACTTCCGGCTGTATTGGCGCTTGATCCCATTGTGATCGCTTTCGTCAAAAACAACCTGGTAACCATCGGTTTATTTCTTGGATTTTTAAAAGGACTCGCAAAAATCACGCCGGGAACTACGGATGATAAGATTGCTACGCTTTTAACAAATCTTTTTAATTCGGTAAAACCCGGAAAAAATAACGGCGGCACAAATTCCAAACCAACAAAAGGAGAAATTATCCATGAAAAAACAGCTTAATTTTATTCTTATACTCTCACTGCTTTTTGCTATGGCGGCATGTACCAAGCAGCAGCTTGTTCTTCAGCCAGACCAGGAAAAAGACCGGGCTTATTATGAGGCTTTAAGCACTTTCAACCAGGCCGACAGGCAATTTACCCAAGCCCTGGTTAAATACAATACCTGGTGTGAAAAGCCTGAGTATACGGCGGCATGTACCAAGACTGATCCTTATTGGCATAAAGCCAATACAGTTCTTTCCACCTGGGAGGAGATTGTCGAATCAAGAAAGCAAGACACCACTGCCCAGGGCAACTACCGGGATGCGCTGAAAGCGTTGAAAAGTAAGGTCCTGATGGAATTGCCAAACTACCAATGGTGATGACGTTTAAATAACTTTTAAAATTGAAAGGTAAAAAACAATGACACCTTTAGAAGAAAAACTCGCAATGGTCGGCGTGGATCTCGTTTCAGATTATTTGATTGATCTTGCCTTCCGATATCAATCGAAAGGTATCGAAAGTATAACGCCTGATGAAATTTTGGCGGAGGCAGAAGAACTGAAGAAATTACGATCTTCGGAAATCCAAAAGGTCAAAGACCGGATTAAAGCTAATACCGATGTGGCAGAAAAAACGGAATAGCCCTGGTCAGGATCCTGTGAGGAAAAGCAAATGAAAAAAGCGGATAATTGTAAAAGTTGTGCGAATTGGAGTGAAACCGGCGAACGCATCGTTGACATCAAGGGGAACAAGATCCGTTTCCGGCCGTGCAGATCTCCCCAGGTGGACGGACTTCGCAAGAAAGAACAAACCGTTGATACACGGGTTATGGCCATGTCAAAGGCAATACATCCACTTTTAACACACGCTAAATTCAGCTGTAATTTACATACAAAGAAAAAATAGGGGGTAAAGCATCATGGCCGGTTCAGAGGTTACCCAGGATAGAGAGGAACGCGATGGTATTGTCGATATCACTTTGAATTGGACCGCCGACGATACTGACGGCAGCGTACCTGAGACAGTCATTGATTGGCCGATCGATGGCATTTTGTCTTACGTAACGACAAACCCAGGCGCAACGGCGCCTACGGATCTATATGATATCGTTCTTGAGGATAAGGACGGTGTTGATGTGATGGGCGGAGCGCTTGGCGATAGGGCAACGGCTGTAAGCGAAGTGGCCTATCCCAAGGAACCGACGCCGGCGGTAAATTTGAGCGGTGTGCCCGTATTGGGTCAATTGACATTCAAGCTAACAAACAATGCTGTTAATAGTGCCGTTGGTTCAGCCAGGTTAACCATTAAAAAGGCAGGGTAATTGTATGTTTGAATCTCTTGTTAGAATAGGCGATGAAAATCAGATCTTGAAGGATCTATCCCAAGAGCATCGAAAAATTATTCACGGCGCTTTTTACAGGGCTATTAGAGAAATAACCGGCAAAGAGCCGGACCAATTGGATATGGCCAAACACGCCGGCATAGAAAGCTTCGAACATATGAATTATGTGGAGTATGTTTATAAAAAGCAAGTGATTTTAAAGGTCTTCATGCCGACCTTCAAAAACGTCGATGGTAAAACAATATTGAATCAGCAAGTATTAGAGGTATGGAAAACAAATGCCAGACACCGGAGAAATTAAACTTGCAAAATACATCGTCGATGATCTGTTTAAATGGTTCAAGGATGAGCGCAACAGTCAATTAGAACCGGTTTGGCGTCGAAATTACGATGCGTTTCGGGGCAGATACGATTCGGCGGCATTGAGGAAATGGAAAGCTACCGAAGGTCATGGGTGGAGAAGCCGGGTATTTGTTCGCTTGACCAAGCAAAAGGTCGTTACCGGATTTAACCAGGTCATGTCTATTATGCTCCAGGAGGGTAAGATACCCTGGGATATCCAGCCATCAACGATGCCGATGAATCAAGCCGGTGCTGTTTTAGATCCTGCTTTTGCAAAAGAGCGCTGCGACCGTATGCGCTTGCAGATAAAAAGCGATTTTGCCCATGCGAAAGCGGACCGCGTTTTTATGAGTTCCGGACTTGAAAAAGCGCTTTATGGTTTATCCTGGTTAAGGGGTCCGGTGTTACGACCGTTTAACGGCATGTCGGTTCAGTTTGGTGTTCCGGGTTTGAATCAACTCTATTATTCTCCCGAACTTTTGCAGCAGTTTGGGCGGCATACCATGACACCGAATAAAGTATATCGCCCGGTGGTCGAAAATCCCGGTGTGTGGAATGTATTCTGGGATCTTGAAAACCCGGATCACAACAAGGGCCATGGTATTGTCGTCAGGGATATGATGTCAAAGGGCCGTTTTTTAGCTCTTGCCGATGTAAACGGTTATGACAAAGCCGCCATTAATCAGATTGCCGCTGAATTCAGGTCTGAAGACGATGGGTCCGGTGAAGACGACGATTCTTTCGGTCCGGATCGTGAAAAATTTAATAAGCGAAAACGCATTATACCGGTTTTTACTTTTTATGGCCGGGTACCCAGAAAATATTTGATTGGATATGAAGGAAAGGCAAAGACGCAAATCCGCGGCTTATCTTCAAAAAGCGATCGTGAGGTAGAAATATTTTGTGTTGCAGCCAAGGCCAAAAACGCCCGGATCATACGAAAACCGGTAATCAATCCTTTTCCATACAGAAACCTATACCTTGCAAAATGGGAAGATTTGCCATTAGAAGCCGGCGGCGTCGGGATCCCGGAAAATATAGAAGACTCCCAGATGATCATCAACGGACTCACCCGCTCCATGCTCGATAATAAGGCGTTGTCATCCAATTTGCTCTTAGCCTGGAACCCCCGGCGATTTGCCCCAGGGCAGAACAAAACCCTGTATCCCGGCAAAACATTCGAAGTTGAAGAAGGTTCTGAAGATGTTCGCAAGGCTTTGGATTTCTTTTCGCCTCCGGACAATACCCGCGGAACCCCCGAAATGATCAATTTGTTCCGCGAATTAGCAGACCATGAGTCCGGCATATCGAGAAACATGGAAGGCCAGGTTGATTCCAAAGACCGCCGAACGGCCTATGAAATGTCAAAGCTTGCCGAGGGTGGGAATAAAATGATCGGCGGAACGATCCGTAATACCGACGAAGGACATACCGAACCGATGGTATTGGGACATTATCATTATCACATGATCACCAATCCGGATGAAGGAATGAAGGGCGATTTTTCTCCGGTGGCCACAGGCTACCAGACATTTTTGGACCGGTCAAAGAGATCACAGGATATTTTATCTTTGTTGCAGCTTTCATTGAGCACCCAATTTACGGCACAGTTTACCAAGGTCCTGCCGTTTTTAAGAGAGTTGGCCAAAACCAGGGATCTGGATCCGGACAGATTCTATCCGTCTGACAAAGAACTCAAAGAAGAGGCCGATGAAGTTGCAAAACTGCTACCGCAACCTTGGATGCAGGAACCTTCAGTGCCTATGCCTGGACAACAATAACTATGGGAAATGTAAAAACAGGACCGGCTGTTGATGAAGAAGAAGCCCACCAATTGGCGTCATTGATGCGGGATCCGGGCTGGCCGCGATTTAAAGAATACCTGACCCGGATCCAGTTGGCGGCATTTAATAAACATATGCGGCTGGGTCAGGGTGTTGAAACAAACGGATATTATAAAGGGGTTTGGAACCTGGCAAACGATTTAATCCATTTAGATGTAGAAATTGGAAAGCAAATATTTTCTGAAACCGACAAAGAACAAGGAGATCCCGGACTATGAACAAAAAACGATTTACAATTATTGGATTGGCAATATCGATATTGCTAATTGCTGCTTTGGCATTTGCCTTCAGCACCCGGCAAGAAAACGTGTGGACTGCACTTCAGTATTTTGAGCAGGGATTGAAGATTACCGGCGGTCCGTTTGAATGCACCGCGGATCAGATCAAACAGTCCTGGTTTAACCGGCGGTTTACCCTGGAAGAGTTTGAAAACAACCCGGTCACGGCGGGCATAGAAGGCGGTGCTGCGACCGGTGTAGCCGGTGATGAAAACGTCATGGCATTTGAGGATAATATTTTTGAGTATCACATCCTGGGCGCCGGCCAGACAAAGCTGGCACCGATCTTGGCCGCCGGTGGATTGGATATCGCTCTCGACCTGGGCGCGGATGAAGGACTTGAAATCAGCCAGGGGATAACGGCCCGGTCCCGGTCCGCGTTCGTGATCGGCACGGATGCATTTTATTTCAAGGCGACGTTTTACATTACCGATATTACCGGCACGGATGATTGTGCCGTGGGTTTCCGGACCGCCGAAGCGTATCAGGCCAATATCGACGATTACAACAACATGGCCGTTTTAAATGTGATCGCCGGTGCTATCACTATCGAAACCATCGATGACGATGCCGCGACGGTTCCGACCGACACCACCGATACTTGGGCGGATCTCGCAAGCCACACTTTGGCGGTTTATGTGGATGTCAACGGCGTGGTGACCTATACGATCGACGGCAGCGCACCGACAACCACGGCCGCGTTTACATGGGATGATGGTGATACGGTTGTGCCGTTTTTCTATTTTTTACATACCGGAGATTTTGCGGAAGCAACCTATCTTACGTCCTGGGAATGCGGTCTGCAGTAAATAATATATTTGGCCCTCGCTAAAACAGATTACCGGATACGGCCTGTTTGGGCGCTGGATTACCCAAGGAGAATCTTGAAACATGAAGATTAAAAACGAAGATTCCGCCGATAAAGGCGGAGGTTCAGAAGACGCCGGCGGCGCAGAAGAATTTACTCAAGAAGACGCTGAAGCGGCTTTTGCCGAAGGTCTTGGAGAGACGGCCCCTGAAACACCGGACGGGACTACCGATGCTGCGGCCCCTGAAGGTTCAGAGATTACCGACGATGCAAGCCAACCGGGTGCGGCAGGAACAGAAACACCCGGAGAGGAAACTAAGGACGGTGATGAATCCTCTAAAAAGCCCACTTATGAAGATCTTGAAAAACAACTCAAAGATACTCAAACCTGGGCGCATGGCTTGTCTGAGACCGTTGTCGAATTGAAAAAGAAGGTTGACGCACCGGATCCGAAAGGGACCAAACCCGGAGAAACGGGCCAAGACGACGATGATATGCCTGAAGACATAAAGTCGTATCTTGACGATTATCCGGAGGCAAGAAAAGCTTTTGAATATCTGGCAAAAAAGCAGCTGGGCGGCATGGGTGCCGATGAAATTAAAACCACGGTTACATCGATCCAGGGTCAGCTTAATCAGGCCAATTTTGAAAAATCAGTTGTAACCGGTTTTATGGGTGAAGGCAATCAATGGGTAGACGGCCATCCGGATGCCTATAAAATCATGTCAACCCCTGAATATGGCGCCTGGTTTAAAGCCGAGTCCCAGAAGGATCCGACATTGGGGAATATTTCAGATCCTTCCGATGCTATTGCCGTGTTAACCCGCTATAAGACCGCCCTGGCCAAATCCGGCGCGGCTGCACATGACGCCAATTTAGGCGGCGGCATGGCGCAGGATGTGACGGATATGGCCGCGGCCGCGGTCGAAACCGGAGCGAATGCCGGTCCAACGGATAAGCCTAAAACAGACGAGGATAAATCACCAGAGGAAATATTTGATGAACATGCAAAGTAATAAGGAGTAAAGCCATGTCCGAATTCACTCATTTTGGTGATATTTCTCCACGTACCAATTTTGCCGCCTGGGGCAAACTGCTCAAACGTACCGTACCCGGCATTGTTGTTGAGCGAAGCGCCCAGACCAAACCCATGCCGAAAGGCAAAGGCAAGGTGATGATCTTCCGGCGGTATCTGGCCCTTGCAAGGGCTAATGCGCCATTGTTCGAAGGCGTAACCCCTCCGGGTACAAAACCGACGTTTGTCGATGTTCAGTGTACCCTTGAACAATACGGGGATTGGATCGGGATCACCGACGTTATTGAAGATACCCATGAAGATCCGATTTTGGCGGAATTCAGATCCTTGCAGTCACGACAGATGCGGGAAACGAGAGAAGACCTCAATATCGGCATTCTGAAAGGCGGAACCAGTGTTACATATGCAAACGGAACGGCCCGAACGGATGTCAATACATTTTTCACCCGCGGCGTTTTAAAATTAACGATCAGAAGTCTCCGGGGATCCAATGCCGAGTATTACATGGAACTTTTGTCTGGAGAACCCAAATACGGGACGGAGCCGATCGGTGCGGCATTTCTTGGATACGGCCATACTGACATCGAGGCGGACCTTACCGCGATCCCCGGGTGCACCAAGGTCCAGAACTATCCGGATCCAAGCAAGGCACTACCGTATGAAGTTTGTTCTGCTGAGAATATTCGATTTTCGTTAACCACCATGTTTACACCCTGGGCGGATGCCGGCGGCGCCAAGGGTGCCATGCTGTCCACGACCGGCGTAAGTGCCGATGTTTACCCGGTCCTCGTTGTTGCCCCGGACGCCTGGTGTACGGTACCCCTCCGGGGTGTAAATTCCGGAAACATTGCTGTTGTCAATCCAAAGCCTCGGGGCGGCGATGCTTTAGGCCAGCGCGGAACGTTGGGTTGGAAATACTGGCATACAGGGTGCATCCTGAACGATGATCTGCTGGAAAGACTTGAATGCGCCGTAACCGCAAATCCAAACTAATACTTTATAAAAGTTTAGGGTTCAGGGTCTAAAACCCTGAACCTTTAATCATTAAAAACAAGGAGTATGACATGGAAAACAGTGCTGTAGTTCATGGAACCTGTGACGGCACCGGCGCGGCGATCAATGTTTGCCTGGGGTTTATCCCCCGGCATGTAAAGGTGATCAACGCTGAAGACGCCGGTACTCTCACGCCAGAAGTGGAATGGACCAAGGGAATGAAGGTTATTTCTGCTATCGATGAAGGGATAATGCTCGAAGGCGCCGATGATGCGGATCGTCAGTTACTCGATACCGGCGGGATCAGTGAATACCCCGGCGGCGATGAAATCGTTTTTGACAGTGCATCCGGCGGATGGGTCGATAATTTAACGGATCTCACCGCAAAAGACGAGGTTTATGTCAACGGCCATTACGAAAGAGCTGTATCCACGGATCCGGCCTATCAGTGTTATGGCGATTCTGTTGATGCCAATCCCAGACACGGCATGAAGGTAAAGACGCCTCCGGGGTTTACCATTGGAACCAATGCCGATCTTAATGTCAACGGTGAGCAGCTGCTCTGGATTGCCACCCGGTAAAAAAACAGAAGATCAGAAGGTAGAGAAGGTTGGTTCTTTTCCTTCTGGTCTTCTCAACCTGTTTCGAAAGGATTTTTAAAGATGACAGACAATGCAGACAAGGAAGATCCTAAAACGAACCCGGCAAAGAATCCGCCGAGAGAATTTGCTATTATTAAATTTCCCGGCAAAACACGCAAGCATGATCCGACCCGGATCCCCGTTCGGGTTGGTGGCGAAAGAATGCTAATGAAGCGCATGGAATTTATACCCATACATGTGAAATTCATCAAGGCATTAAGAAATGCAACCGAACCGGTCGTTGAAGAAGAAGATTCCTCCGGAGATGCGATAGATGCCGTTCGCCGTCGAAAGGTTGTGGACCATGCCCCACGTTTTCCGTTTGAGCTTGTGGGCTGGATAGTCGAGAAAGACTATAAAAAACTACGGAAAATTGCACTAAAACAAAGCATTACGCAAGCAGAGGTTGACAAGGTAATATATGGCTAGTCCCTATGCCAGAACCGTATTGCAAATTTTAGACGATACCCTTCGGCTTTGTAATGATTTCCGGGCTTCCGGATCAGACGGTAAAAAATGGTCCTGGGAAGAAGCCCAAACCGCTTTAAAAGATACGGTTTTGGATATGGTTCGACGAACGGGAGTATTAAAGGCTGTTCGGATTCTTCCTTTGCAGGAAGATGTGGCCATTTATGATCTGTTCGGTGATTGCATCCGGATATTACGGGTCGGGATCCACGGCCTATCCGGTACCGTGGTCTTGCCGCGGTCCATGGCTGAATATGATCGTTCAGGCCGCGGCATGGTGGAAGAAGGTTTTCCGCGAGAATTTTTCAAGGATAATATCGATTTCGGTAAGATCGGATTTTACCCGACGCCAAGCGCGGACGGATCGAGTTTTACCCGTGATAGCGATTACGGTCTTTTACGGCGGGTTGTGGATGAAGACGGCAATGTTTTGCCTTATGATGCCAACCTGGCTTTACGGCGAATATCCGGGGTGCCGTTTACCCGGACCGGCGACGGCCAAATTATCCGGGAGATTATTTCACCGTATGGGAACATCATGCTGACGTTCGTGAGAGCGCCGGAGTTTCCGGATAACCCGAATCAGTATATCGATAGCGAAATACCGGAGTATATTCACAAGGATTTAAAATACGGTGTTGCCGACCGGCTGTTGACCGGATCCCGGCTCAGGGTCCATCAAGTCAAAAAAAAGAAGTTCGGTCCGAAATGGTACGGTGTTGTCAAGGATATTCAGCATATCGCCGAGCATAAAGGGCCGCTGGATGACACGGGGATCCCCGGCGGCGGTGTGGCCGGTTCAATGAGCGGCGAACTGTTTGATTACCCGGATGAATAAAAATGCTTCTGTCAGAATATAGAAAAGATCGTGATGCACTTTCCAGGAAGGCGCTTCTATTGACCGGGGATCCCCTGGGCGAACGATGGAGTTTAACCCGAGCGGCACAGGCATTGAATGACGTTGTTCTCGATTTTTGCTTGAAGACGCGGATGATCAAAGAAGAAATCAATGTTCAGCTGAAAAAGAGTGTTCACGAGTACGATATCAAAACCCGTGTTGAAGAAGACGGCACGTTGCGCTTTTACGGATATCCGACCAGGTTGGGATTCAACGGGAACAACAATCCCGCAATGTGGCCGACGGCATTGCTGGCCATCGATCTTCTTGGATATCCTCAAACCGCCGGGACCAATACGCATCAGTGGCACCTGGATAGCGTCAGTCCGGGAAAGGTGATTCTGTTCGGTCCGCCGGCGGAAGACGGCGAGGCATTGCCTTCGGAAGAAAACAACATGCAAGTGACCTATATCGCACTTCCGACGTACATGAGCGCCGGAGATGCTTTCCCGGATACCAAGATCCCGGTGATTTCCTACGAGGCGTTTCCATACGGAACGGCTTCCAGGCTTTTGGATGAAGGCGATGAACAAGATTTGCTGAAATCCTTTGAAATGGATTTCATGTACCGGAAATGGACACTGGAAGCAATTGCCGATGAATATCGAAATTTAACTGTATATGACGATGTGAGGCCAGGATAACCATGAAAAAAAGTATGAAAATGATCAGCCCAACAGGATTAGGCATTAGATCGGACGGCGGCGGCGATGGACATTTCGGCGCACCCAGGACAAAAACAAAAAACAAAAAGCCCTTTCATTACGAACATAAAGGCACTGACTTTTTATGCAAACCCGGTCAAGATGTAGTTGCGCCGGTGTTCGGGAAGATCGTGCGGATTGCCTACCCGTATCCGGACAAAGAATACAGCGGCCTGGTGATCGATGCGGATTGGATTAAAATCAAATTGTTTTATATCGAACCTATCAAAAGTGCAGTGGGTAAAACGCTTTACCCTGGGGAGCAAATCGGAATTGCCCAGGATATTTCAAAACGGTACCCGGATCACGGCATTTTGGCCCATGTGCATCTGGAAATTATAAAAGTCACATTGAACCCAGAGGATTATCTCATTGACCCGACCTATAGTCGTTTCTAATCATCAAGGCATTGCCCCGCGGTATGATCCTGCCTTAAAAAAAGGATTTGCCCGGACCGCGGAAAATTGCGATCTTTCATCCGGAAAGATCCAACCCCTGGCCGATGCCGTTCTTCAGAAAGCGGATACGAATTTATACAACTCTCTTTTTTTTTATAACGGTGCCTGGCAAACCGGAAATAACATGCATTACCTCAGCTGGAAGATCGGCAATTATGATCTGTTGATTTACCTGTCCGGCGGAGTACCCTATAAAAAAGTCAACGGGACCGCAGCACCCTTGGGCCAAACCCGGCCTTCAGCGCCCACCGTGGCCAGTAACGGCGCCGGCGTACTTTCCGATACGTTTTATTATATCATCACCCTCACTCGCAGCGTTAACGGTTATACCGATGAATCCGGGCCTTCATCTTCGGCAAACCTAACCGTGGGCGCTAAAAAAATCCTGGTGACACGCCCTGCTATTTCAGATTCCAATGTCACACACTGGAATATTTACCGAATGAGCAATGACAGCGGAGAATATCAGTTTGTTGCCCAGGTGGCCGCTGGATGGTCCACTTATGAGGATAACAATGCCGACGCGGACCTGGGGGCGTCTCCAACCACTTGGTACACATCCGACCAGGGCAATTCCATTAGTTTCAATAAACCGCAAGTTACATTCGACGGCCTGATCACGGAACCCTTTACCGGTATGATATTTGCCTGGAAGGGACCGACTCTGTATTGGTCTGAACCCGGCTACCCGGATGCATGGCCCTCTTTCTACAATATGAATATGCCGTCGGATATCAAACGGGTGATTCCCTTTGCCGGCACGGTGGCAGTTTTGACGGAAACAGGACCGCTCCGGGTAGACGGCACACATCCCGAATTGCTTCAGCCGTCAAAAGTTCTGGGCGAAGAACCCTGTATTGGTACCGCGGCATGTAAAACCTCTAAAGGCGTAGCATACCTGTCTGATTCCGGGACCGTGCTTTTCAACCTGGCGGAAACCATTGTCGTTTCAGATGATCGATTTACCGAGGATTGGTTCAAAAACAATGTGAGCAGCGCCGGTGCGTTCATGATCGAAAACGATGGGGTTTTATACCTTTTTCATTCCGCCGGCGTCCTGGTTGTGGATACCCGACCGAAAACAGCAATTTGGTTTACCCTGGACATTATCGCCTATGCCGGGCATGTACGCCCGGATACCGGGGATCTGTATTATATCGATTCCGCCGGAGTGCAAAAACCTTTCTCCGGATCCGGGGTTTTAGCCTGGACCTGGCAAAGCGGGGATATCGTCGGAGCGCATCCGGGTGACAAACCGTTTCAGGGGATCGAGGTTATAGGATCCGGGACCATTACCGCAACTCTTTACGCGGATGATGTCCAGCAAGCCACAAAAGCGTTGTCTTTTGCCATGGAGCGATATCGAACGCTTAATTTTCCGGCTGAAACCAATGTCAGAGCTATGCAGTATAAACTCACCGGGACCGGCCAGGTGAACGAGGTGGTTGTGAGGTATTCGCCGTGAGCAATCCGACACCAAATTCAACGCCAACAAATACCCGCCGCCGGCAATATAGAATCGGCCAGGTTTCCTTATCTGAAATCAATCGAGTGTTGCAGGATATCGGCCTAAGACTTGACCAGGTAGACGCCATTGGTCAAGATCCGGATATAAAAGGGCGCATTCTTCGGAACCTCAGTTCCGGAACCCTGGCCAAATTATCAACGGACAATCTTGCCGAAGGAAACAGCAATCTATATTTAACATCCGAACGGGTAGATGATCGTGTGGCGGCATTGCTTCAAGAAGGATCTGCCATAACTCTAACGTATGATGATGCTACCAATACGTTGGCAGTTGCCGTAAAAATCAAGGCGAATTACGGGATCGATGTCGATGTCGACGGTTTGAAGCTCAAAAAGCAGTCTCACATTGCCGATGCTTCCGCCGTGTCGTCATTGTCATTGGCAGCCGGGGCGGACACGGTTGATATGGCCGCTTTCAATACGGCGCTTGGAACCCTGGTTACAGAGATCAACGCAATCAAGACTGTCGTGAATACCATATTGGCAAACATGGAAGGCGCAGAAATCAATGCCACAGTATAAAACAGAATTAATGAACCAGATGGTATTAGAAGAAAAATTGATGTTTTTTTTAAAAGAAAACATCGCGGCCGTTCATTTTTGCATAAACCTGACCTATATCGCTCATGTCTGGGATGATCTGTATGATCAGGACAAAGCCCGGACCGGAAAAGACATCAGCGATGCCTTCAGGGTTGCCCTGGTGGATATTGCCTTGAATCCGTTTTATCTGGAACACCTGACCGATTTCCGGCCGCTGATGATGAACGCCATATTGCAATGGCAGGATGCCAACAACCTGGAAAAAACCGGGACGGATCATGACAAGCACATGGCCTATATGCTCCGGGCGTCTTTTTTGCAGATATTCAACTATTGCGCGTATCTTGTGGGCGGTCCGGAATGGGCGGCTCATGTGGGTCCTGATATGCGGCGGCTTTATGAGGAACCCTTGAACGAATATATGAAGGAGATGAAACATGCCTGATCCGATAACAGCTATAGCCGGCGGAGGTTTGGCATTGGGAATTTTTGGCGCCCACGAGCAAGGCCAGGCGGCAGACCGGGCCGCGGATAACGCAGCGGCAACAACCCAATGGCAGAAGGATCTGGCCAACAGGCAATGGCAGCGGTATATGACAACCTTTGCGCCCCTTGAAGACATGCTTGTAGCGGACGCTTCCAAACCGGTTGAAGAACAGCCGGGATTTTCTCGGATGATGGGGACCATTGACCGGGGATATTCGGATTTAGGGGCCAATGTCCGGCGCACCATGGGCGGACGGTATCCATCCGGATCCGGTCTGGAAACCCTGAATATGCAGGATATCGAACTGGAGCGCACCCGAACCAAAACCGGCGCTGTCGGTGCTGCCAGAGAAGCCCGCTTTGACCGGATGCTTAAAGCCGCCGGTCTGGGCCGGGGCATACCGACCACCGTAATGAACACCGCGGGAAACGTCGGAGCACAGCAAAACTATATGGCCAACATGCAGGGCAATGCCGCACAAAACGCCTGGGGATCCGTGGGAAATAGCGCCGGCAATCTTATGCAGATGTATCTGATGTCAAAAGGCGGTCCAAGCACCGGCGGATATGCCGGGGCCGGTACCTATGGCGTAACTCCCAGCGCGGACACCCGTTGGAACACCTGGCATTAAGGAGAATATTATGTACGGAATAGGGTATGGACTTGGAAAAATGATGGAAGGTGCTACCGGCGGCGCCGTAAAAGGCACCATGGTCAACATGGCCAGGGGTGAACGTGAAAAAGAACGCACTTCCACAGAGCAATATCGGGAAAAATCGCTTGGGATGCAGCAACAGCGGATCGACAACGAAACCCACCGGGTTAAAATCCAGAACCATGCCCAGGCATTTAAAGCCGCCTATGATATCGCCCAGGGTGCGCCGGATCCGGGCGCCACCTTTGCAACGGTGTTTAAAAGCCTGGACCCGGAAAGCGAGGTCCCGAAAGTCACTTTTGGCGAAACAGACATGGAAATCAATTATGAAGGATTAAACATCGCCGGGTCTAAAGATGCAATTGTGCAGGCCATTGGGGTTATTTCTCAGAATCCCGACGTCACACCCCAGGTATTATCCAAACTGGCCGAGTTGGGGCTTGCCAAAATCACCGTGCCGAAAAAAGACGCTTCCAAAGGATTCGGAACCTTTACCCCAGGGCAGGGTATTTATAGCAAGGATACGGGTAAGGTAACATTTGAACCTGATGCAGACGGAAAAGGAACGGGCAAATCCGGATCCGGATTAAAAATGACCGATATCAATACCGCATTAAACGCTTTGTTTAAGAAATACAAGGTCGATGCCGGATTGGGGATCAACGTCACTCCCGACGGCAAGTATACCGTGGACATGACGACATTCATGGCCGGCAAGGAAACCGCCTATAACATTATCAAGAAAAAAGCGGATGCCGGGGATCCCGACGCTAAAAAGGATCTTGAGAAAATCAACGAGTATTACGGGTTGATGGACGGCATGATCCGGGGATCCCAGAACACCGGGCCGTCTTTGAATAAAATGGGTTCCAATGCCGCCGGCGATAAAGCAACGTCCAGCGGCGGCAAGAATAAAGCCACCTTCGATCCAAACACCGGAAGGTTTACCTATAAATGATCGAGATAGAACTTCCAGACAAGGGCATAACCGTTGAGTTCCCGGATGGGACCCCTGAACATGTCATGCGAAATTCCATTCAGGCCGAATTTTACGGAGCGCCTTCTTTGCGTCAAGATGTTCCGGAAAAACCCGGCATGTTCGAAAGCATGATGCCGCGGCAATCCCTTCCCGAACAGACCGCCGAAGCCCAGATCGGTCTGGAAGCCATGCAGCGGGGCCTGACTCCGGAACAATATAAAAAAGAGGTTTATCCCGAAGGATCCCGGTTAAAACGCCTTGAACAGATGGGGGACAATGTTATTTCCGGCGCCCTGGGGACCGCTGAAGGCCTGATCGGCGGTGTTGAATGGATTACCGGAAGTGAAACCGCGAAAGAACTGGCCAATGTGGCAAAAGCCTGGCGTGAAGAAATGGCGCCGGAAGATCCAACGTTTGTCGATGAAATCGCCATGGGCGTCGGATCCATGGCCACGTTCTTTATACCCGGTATAGGTGTTGCCAGGGGCGCAGCAGCAGTCACACTCCTGGCGCCTAAATTGGCTGTCTGGGCCGGTGTGGGGGTTGCGTCTGCATTGGAAGCCATGACCGAAGCCGGTCTTGGATACAGAGAAACCCTTCAGGATACCAAAGACGTTAAAAAAGCAGAGGACGCGGCGTCAAAAACCTTCTGGATGAATATGGTTCTGTTACCGGTAACCAATAAGCTCGGGATCTTCGGAGAAAAGGGCGGCAAGGTCCGAAAAGCCATTATGTCGGCGTTGATGGAAGGCAGTCAGGAAGGCGCCCAGGAGATCATCGCCGCGGTATCCCAAAACAAAGATGTGGATCCGGAGGCGGTATTGAGATCCGCCGGCGTCGGCGCGATCGTGGGCGGCGGTGTCAGTGTGGTTACACCGGGTTCAAAAGGTCCGGTAGAGAAAACGGTTGAAGAAGAACGCCCGGACCTGGAAGGCCTGGAGGAAAAATATAAAGAAAAGCCGGAAGATAAGGTCAAGGCTGCAGCTGAAGCCAGACAGGCCGAAATCGATAAAGCGTTTGAAGCGCCGGAAGATAAAATCAAAACCGCGGCTGAAGCCAGACAGGCGGAGATTGACAAGGCTTTTGAAGAACCTGTTGAGGAAGAGGTTAAAACAGAACCCGTTATCGAAACACCGGTCCCGGAAGCCGAAGCGGTAAAACCGCCGACAAAGCGCGAACAGGCATTAAAGGAATACAAAGACTATATCGAGCAGCTGTCTCCGGAGGAAAAAGAAAAGGCCCAGGATCTGATCATCGATGAACCGGTTCATGCATTGACGACAATGCGTAAGATTCAAAATCGTCTGGCAGAACCTGAAAAAGTCAAGGCTGAAGAACCCGCCCAAAAAGCAGTGGCAGAACCCGATCTGATTAAAGCGGAAAAATATCCTAAAATCCTTAAAGAAAAAATCACAGCTGTTGACCTGGTTGAAAGCAGAACAAGAAAAGAGATCCAGGAAAAGCTTCAGAAAATATTCGGCACATATGAAACCCTGGAAGAAATAGAAGAAAGAGAAAAAACAGGAAAAAAATTAAAGAACAAACGAATTGAAATCGCCGACAAATACATGGGTGACTTAGAACGTGCCGCCGCCGATCGGGAGTATGATACAACTGAATATCTATTGGAAAAGGCGTATAGCGCCATAGGGAAAAGTTATCTCGATCAATATAGCCAGACCCAATATTTTAAAATCAATAAAAACGCCCAACTCTTTAACCTCGATGATATACAACCCACCGAAAAACCCGATAAAGGCAAATTAAAAAAAGCCTGGCGTTATATGTCCGATGCCAAACGAAACCTGAAAGAAAAACGCGAACCTCTGCAGCTGTTCAAACGACACGACGGCAAAATTATAATTTTAGACGGCAATCACACCTACTTAGCATTAAAAGAGAGAGGGGAAAAGTTTGTTGTTGGAGAAATCAAAAAGAACATAAAACAACCGAAAGTAAATAATTTAAATGAATTATATGAGAGAGCGGAAAAGAACTATAAGGAATTAAAAGACCTCACCGAAAAAACTGCCAAAAAATACAATGCCAAGGCCTGGTTCAGGCCGGATGAGCAGGAATTAAAATCAAAAGAACGCTCAGGGCAAAAAACCAAAGATTATGGCGGCGATGCGTCACGGGTAAAAGATGTGATCGCTTCGACCGTGAGCTTTAAAACCGAAAAGGAAATGTACCGGGCGGTTGAGGAATTCGATCGCGAACACGGGGTGCTGGAGTTAAAGGACCGGTTTAAAAAACCACTTCCAAGCGGCTACCGGGATATTTTAATGGTGGTCAGGCTTAAAGACGGCACACTTGCAGAAATCCAGTTTACAAAAGACCGGCTTTTTGAAGCCAAAGAATACGGAGCAGGACATAAACTTTATGAAGTGCAAAGAGAATTGCGCGGGGTTGCGAAGGAAACAAAAGACAAGGAGATAATAAAATTTTATGATGAGTTAACGGAAATACAAAAAAAATACTATGATCATATTTATCAGTCAGGCCCGGCCATATCTCTGGCTTTGACTTCGGGAATTTCGTCTGAATTAAGAGAAATGGCCATGCAGCTATCGGGATCGGATATTTCTACCCGTTTGGATCCTTCCATCCTCCAAACCTTGAGAGATTTATCGTCGACCACACAAGGAACACCCTCCCAATCAACAAAACGTTCGGACATAAAACCACCTCCTTCCAAAGATAAAATAAAAATAACACAAAAACCCGGTAAAGTCAAGAAAGTTGCAACCGGCTCCGATCGGAAGCTAATGGTTCCCGGGAGCGATCGAGAAACCATTACGTTTGCGGTGATGGAGCAAAAAGATTTAATTCCGTCTCATCGCCCGGAAACCTTTGCAAAGCACCCCCAATATCCCGAAGGTGTGCAAGAACGGATGTATCACAGTGATAAAAACGAGCAATTAAAAGTAATTAATCATGCCAAAAACTTAAAAACCGATCTGATTCTAACGAACAACCCGGACGCCATTAACGGACCGCCCATTGTGCTTGAAAATGGTATCGTGCTCGGCGGAAACTCCAGAGCCATGACCTTGCAGCGGGCTTATATATTCGATTCGCAATACGGCAAGGGAAGCAAGTTCAAAAAGAAGCTGATTCAATTTGCCGATCAGTTCGGCCTGGATCCGGAAAAGGTCCAGCAGTTCGATGAACCCGTTCTGGTCCGAATCTATAAAGCGGAAGCCACGGATCAAAAAACACTGCACAAACTGGCCAGCCTGTTTAATGCGCCATTGACCCAGGGAATGAGCGCCGAGGCCAAAACTGTATCCATGGGGAAGAATGTATCGCCGGAAACCCTGGAGAACATCGGCGTCCGGCTTACAGACCGGGATCTGACCTTAAGGCAGCTGCTCGATAAGAAGGACGGCGTTGAAATATTGCGAAGGCTAATCCGGGATGGTGTTCTGACGGAAAACGAATTCAACACATATTACAACGACAAATATGATCAGCTTAATAGCGCCGGCAAAGAGATGATAGAAAAAACCATCCTCGGCGCTGTTATCGACGATCAGGACCTACTCAGCGTTGCACCAAAATCAATGACCAATAAAATCGCTTATATCTTGTCCCCGGTGGCCAGGATCCGCAGCCGGGGAGATCAGTGGGACATAACTCAGCATCTGAAAGATGCATTTGAAATCGCGGTAAAGGTGAAGTCCGACAACCATATCGGAAGCGTCGATCAATTAATGGCCCAGGGGAGTCTGTTCGGCGATAAAAAACCGATGTCCTCAGAAGCGGTTATACTGGCGCATCTTCTTGTTGAAGAAAAGCCAACGTCTTTATTGAAACGATTCAACGGATATGCCTCCGATGCCGCCAAGGATATCAAAAACCAGAAGGCCTTGTTTGCACCGCCGTCTCAGCCGGAATCTTTTAACGAATGGTTTGGCGATAATTCTCCTTCGAACAATCTGTTCGATTCGGCCGGCAATGAGGCCGGATTTATCAATATCGACATGCTGGTTCCCAAGAAAATGGCCGAGAAATTAAAAAGGGCTGCTCTCGGGGCGCAGAATTCCCGTTTAGAGCATTGGTATAATTATCTCCGCGGGCGCCAGGATGCCCAAATAAGCATCGTATTGCAAAAAAAGCACATGCCGCAGTTGGGCCACTGGATCCGGAACATGGAAAGCATCTTGTCTCAGACCGATGAAGGACGAAAGATATACGAATCCGGCCGGGAATTTAAGGAAAAAACCATCCGCCGTTTTCGCGTATGGGAGGCTGTATATAATGAAGCGGTGGAAGGGCTTTCCGACCCGGAGAAAAAGACGGTCCTGAAAATATTGGACAGCACGGAAGAAATCACCGGTGATCATCCGGCGGAAGTTGCAGCGGCAAAGGTCCGGACACTGCTAAAGGATGTGAGGGAGTATCTTGTAAAGAACGGCCACCAGGTGAGCTACCTGGAAGGATATTTGCCGCATGTCTTTCAAGGCCGGTTTTGGGTCAGCACCAAAGATGAGTTTTCGCATAAGGTTGAAACCATCGCCCAGGCCCTGCAGATCGCCCAGGAATGGATCGAAGAAGGAAAAGCAAGGGTAACGGTCATGCAAGATGCCTTTATTCCTCCTGACGATGCTACGATGCTTTCAAAACGCGGATACTGGCGCCTGATCAAAGCCATTCAAAAACAGGCCGGTGAATCCATCGAGATCTTTGAGGACCTGGGTACCGATGAAATACACCAGATGCTGTCCGAAGGCCAGGTGGCCAGGCCGAAACCTCGAAAGCGTTTTTTCGGTAACATGATGCGCCGTGTGGTGGACAATCCGAATTATATAAAAAATTTGGATGAAATCATGCGGCTGTATTTTTACGGTGCATCGAGGAAAGTCGGGCAGGATATTTTCTGGCGCAAGGTTCAGCGGAACATGGATGCCATGCCGGCCGGAGATCAGCGATTAAAGCAATTCATTGAAACGG
>Ga0307378_10003385_pt1 | contig 23464 bp, 19 predicted proteins | sample UN1MG_FD_202238 | JGI IMG/M metagenome (GOLD analysis project Ga0307378, IMG submission 202238) | Soil microbial communities from Risofladan, Vaasa, Finland - UN-1 | ecosystem: Environmental > Terrestrial > Soil > Coastal area > Acid sulfate soil | place: Finland: Risofladan, Vaasa | collected...
CCTGGTGATGGGCATAAGCGGCAGCGGGAATTCGCCGAACGTCATAAACGGCATCGAGGCAGCCAAGAGGAAGGGCGCAGTCACGGCGGGCCTGTCCGGCTTCAAAGGCGGGCGACTGGCGCAGGTCGCAGATCACAACGTAGTGGTCGCCAGCGACGACATGCAGCACATAGAGGACGTGCACCTGATCCTGGGCCACCTGATATTTCGCTACGTCTTGGAGGAAATCGCCGCTTGACCGTTGTACTCTTAGACAGAGACGGCGTCATCAACAGGAACAAAGATGACTACGTCAAGACCGTTGACGAATTCGTCTTCCTACCGGGGGCACTGGAAGGGCTGGCGAAGCTGAAGGAAGCCGGGATCACCGCTGTCGTGATCTCCAATCAGGCCGGAGTCGGACGCGGATTGATCGAGCCGTCCGAGCTCGAACGCATCAACCGGAAAATGCTCTGCGCGGTTGCCGAGCACGGAGGAGAGATCGCAGGCTTATACTACTGCACGCATCGCAAGGACGAAGGCTGTCACTGCCGGAAGCCGCAGATCGGGCTTCTGCAGACAGCAAGCGCGGACTTGGGGTTCGACTTGGCCGAGGCATTCCTCGTCGGCGACGCGTGGAGCGACATCGAAGCCGGACGTAGAGCGGGATGCAGGACAGTCCTCACTCTGACCGGCAAGGCATTGGCAAAGGATGTCGAAGCCTGGGACTGCAAGCCTGAGCACATCGCGGTTGACCTCCCTAGTGCTGTGGACTGGATTCTGGCCCAGTGCCAACACTAAGGTCAAGCGCAGTAGCTGCTTCGCCCGTATGATCGAGCCGAGCCTGCCCTGGCTCTGATGCCTGCGGATACGGCGGCATCCATACCCCCGCCTGAGATTGCCGCCGCTCCATTAAGAGAGGAGTCAGGGTGATGGGTAAGCACGCCGCGAACAGGATGCTCGCTCTACTAACCATCCTCGCCATATCCCTCGCATTTGCCGCGACAGCCCAAGCAGGTTCCAGAACCATTGCCTCAACCGATCGCGTCCCGTTCGGCGATTGGACCTACGACGTCATGGTAAGCCTGGCGTCAGACGGCCTTGTCCCGGGAATGTCCGCAAGGGTCTTCGAAGGAGACAGGTTCTTCAACAGAATCGAGATGGCTCAGGCGGTTGCTTCGATCATCGAATCGAGCGGGGCCAAAGAACTGGGATTGAAACAGACCGCGCTGATCGAGCACCTGGTCTTGGAGTTCAAGCCTGAGCTCATGGAGGTCGCGCCGCAGTCTCTGCAGAAGTGGTCCGAGCGAACGACCGGCATAAGCCTCCCGATGGGCGGAGAGGCGTTCCTGCTGGGGTACAGGAAGATTGCTGCGACTGAAGACACGGGGGACAACGCAGACCATACCAGCTTCACCGTACCCTATCGCTATTCCGGATTCCTGAACCTGTCCAGCCAGGTCTTCGGCATGGCCACCCTCGCCGACAAGGAAGAAAAGTTCTTTCATGAGCGCCGCCAAGAGCCCGAGAAAGTGTTCATCCGCGGATTCGACAAGAACTTCGTCTGGTCGGTGGGGTACGAATTCCTGAATTGGGGTCCGGCCTATTCCGGCTCGCTTATTCTGTCGGACAACTCCGCGGCCTTCCTGCAGTTCCGCGGCACCAAGGACATCAATTTCGGCAAGCTGTTCGGCAAAGCCAAGATCACTCAGTTCGTCAGCACGTTCGAGGACAATGATAAGACTCTCTATCTATTCGGCAGGAGATACGAGAAGCGGCTTTCCGACCGCTGGCATGCAGGTGTCAGCGAGACGGCCAAGCTGAGCACCAGGCCGAATCCGCTTATCCTCGTCCTGCCCTTCTATCTCTACCAGCACCTGTTCAATGAGGTGGACACGGAGTTCAACACCCTCTATGCCGCCGACTTATCATACCGAACCAGCAGCGGTTTCCAGATATACGGCGAGCTGGTCATTGACGACATCACGGCTCCGAGAATATTCGGCGACTGGTTCGAGCGGCCGTGCAAGACAGGCTACACAATCGGTTTCTATGCTCCCAAGGCGTTTGGTGGCACGCGGCTCTCGACGTTCCGGGCGGAGTATACCTTCTTAGACCGCCTGACGTATGAAGCCACAAGGCCGTATGTTCCGGAACTGGCCTACACGCACGACGGCGACATCATAGGTCACCCTATCGGCCCGAACGCAAAAGCCCTCTACCTCAGGGGAGAGCAATTTCTATCCAAGAGGGTCAGCGTCATCGCCGAGTATCTGAACCAACATCAGACTGATCCCGGGCCGCCTGAACGAGACCGGCGAAGAATCCTATCTCTGACGCTCGCGTACGACGGGGCTCCAGATAAGTCCACTGCGCTCCGCGTGACACCCTATGAGATCACGCCGCCCGGCCAGCCGGCCCTGGATGGCGTCAAGTATGAACTTATCTTTTCCTGCGGGTTCTAGCGGCGTGGCTGTTGAAGCTGGCTGCGCTGGGTGCGATTTAACCGCTTGTAAATGGGAATAATACGTCTGGCATGGAATCCGGGCTAAGGGTTGGTGAGGCTATGATTAGGGCGTCTGCGCCCGGCAGAGCGGGGATAATCGGAAACCCCACCGATTTGTACGGCGGGAGCGTGATATCCTGTTCCATCAGCGAGCGGGCCTACTGCGAGCTCTCACCTTCCGAGCAGTCCGCTGTTCGCATGGATGCCGATATCATCGCATTGACGGGTCCCGAATCGCTTGCGCTGGACAGCAGCAAATTCGATCTGGCGAAAGCTGCTCTCCAGGCTCTCGAGATAGATCCCTCGGTGCACAAAGTTTCCATTTCCCTGCGGACGGATGTACCGGAGCAGGCCGGCCTTGCCGGCTCGACAGCGATGCTGGCGTGCGCAGTCGGATGCCTTCTCGCCTACGTGGGACTCGAGCTGAACAGGTATGAGGTGGCGGAGACAATCAGAAAGATCGAGGCCGACGTCATGAAGATCACGACCGGATACCAGGACCAGTACATGGCCGTGTTCGGCGGCCTGAACTACATGGACTTCAGGGGCAAGGAACTGATGAGGCAGACGAAGGATGAGCCTTTCGCTACGCTCGAGCCGCTGTCCGAAATTGTCGGGGAGCTGCCCATGATCCTCGCTCACACGGGGGTCAAACGGTTCTCGGGCAGTGTGCACAAGAGCCTGAGAGAGCGCTGGCTCGAGGGTGAGAAGCAGGTCATAGAAGGATACTTGAGAATCGCAGAGCTCGGCCACATGGGCAAAAAGGCGGTGCTCGCGCAGGACTGGGAGACGCTCGGCAAGCTGATGAACGAGAACCACGCCATACAGCGCGACCTGGGAGGCTCTGGGGAATCCAACGAAAGGCTGATCGAGGCAGCGCTCTCGCACGGCGCGCTCGGTGCGAAGCTGGCAGGCGCCGGCGGCGGCGGAACCATCATAGCGCTGACCGAAGACCCCGATAGTCTCGCGAAGGCCCTTCTGGACGCAGGGGCGAGCAGAATCCTTGCGCCAAAGCCCGCGGAGGGTTTGGTGACGGAGAGGGAGTGGTCTGTTGATTATCACAAGCAAGGCCCCGGTACGCATTGACTTTGCGGGCGGCTGGACGGATGTTGACATCTTCGCCAAGAGCGTCGGAGGCGCAGTCCTCAACGCCGCCATAGACAAGTACGTGACCGGCAGGCTGGAGATACTGGACGGATCAATAGGGCCTGATGGAGAGCACAGAGACGGCATTACCATCTCTTACCGGTCGGAGCTTCCCGCAGGCTCGGGCCTCGGCACGTCGTCTGCACTGAATGTGGTATGGCTGAGCCTGGTAAAGTCTCACATCACCAACACCGAGGATAAGAAAACGATTGCCAACCTGGCCTACGAGCTCGAAGCCATGCTGGGTATACTGGGTGGGAAGCAGGATCAGTATGCGAGCGCGCTGGGCGGCTTCAACCTGATGACCTTCAAGGACAAGGTGGAAGTCGAGGCGCTGGACGTGCCTCCCGACATCGTGAAGGAATTGGAAGACAGGCTGGTCCTCTGCTACACGGGAAAGCCGAGGCTCTCCGGCGATATACATGAAAACGTGTGGGGCGCGTACCGGCGCGGAGCTCCCGAAACCGTGAACGCCCTCTATAACCTGCGCGACATTGCATGGCGAATGAGGGACGTTCTGCTCTCCGGCAAGCTGGACGAGCTTGCGGAGCTGATGAACCAGAATTGGGAGCATCAGAAGAAGTTGGATGCGTCCATAACGAATGACCAGATTGAGGAGCTGTTCAGGGAGGCCTTCAGGCACGGAGCCGTAAGCGGAAAGGCATGCGGCGCCGGCGGAGGAGGATGCGTGCTCTTCCTCACGAAACAAAATCGCCTTGAGAACGTACGAGAAGTGGTAGAGCAACTTGGCAGCCGCGTCATCCCCTTTAGGTTTGAGTTCACCGGCCTTCAGATCACAAACTCTGTGGGATGATCGCGGGTCCTGCGCCTTGTGCTCGATTCACACGCATAATCGAGCATTGTCTCTTCGGCAGGTGGTGCCACATGCAACGATTGCTGCTCGTGCTTGCACTTCTAGTCCTGCTGAGCGGCGTTCTGGGCTGCGGCGCACACCGTCGCTATACCATAGAAACCGGCGCGAACGGATCACTGGCAGGCGTGAGGACCATCCCCAGAGACGGAGATTACGACATACCCGTTGACACATGGATACGGGTCTACTGGCCTGTCGGCTCGGAGCCGCCTCCCGAGTTCACCTTCGTACTGCGCAATGGAAGCGACACCAGGGTGCTGACCTACCTGCACGACAGCGACCAGAAATACGAGTGGTGGTTTGAGCCATACGAGGACTTGGATCGGTACACCAGGTACAAGATGGAGATCAAGGCAGGAGAGGAGAGGGTAGTCTCGTATTTCTGGACTGAAGAAGAGGATACACGCGCTCCCTCGTCGAACATTCCGCCGGGCGCCGGCCCGCGAATCACCGAACCCCTGGACGAACACACGGTGCGAACGGCGCAGTAGACCCGATGAATCCAGAATTCCCCAGGCGGTGACCGATAGCCAGACATGTTCTTCCTTATGCCCTACGGGAACGACAGGCCGAGCTCCCGATTCCCGGCTGTCACCTACGCCCTGATAGCCGCGAATCTGCTCGTGTACGTATGGATGCGCGTGCCTCCATTCGACCACGAGGCGGCGCTGCGCAGCATGGGTCTCATCGCCGCTCATCCCTCGGTGAGCAGCATTCTCACTTCGATGTTCCTTCATGCGGACCTGCTTCACCTCGCGTGGAACATGCTGTTCTTGTGGCTGTTCGGCCCGAGCGTGGAGGACGTGCTGGGCCGCTTGGAATACGGAATCTTCTATTTCGGGAGCGGGTTCGCCGCAGCCCTCCTGCATGTCGTCGTGGCGGAGGGATTTACCCCCTTGGCTGCGGACGTCCCGATGGCTGGCGCCTCAGGGGCCATCGCCGGCATACTGGGTATTTTCGCGATACGTTTCTACAAGACGAAGATCCGCGCCCTGTACATCGTGCTCTTTCTCATGTTCATCGGCTGGGGCAGGTTTATCATACCGGCGTGGTTCGCCCTCTTGCCCCTGTTTATTCTCACCCTCCGGGGAAGGTACACAGTCCCCGCGTGGATCGGGCTGGGAATCTGGTTCGTTCAGCAACTTGTCATGGGACTGCTGGGCATTGTCAACCCGCAGTCGGGAGGTGTGGCTTACTGGTCGCACATCGGCGGGATGCTGTTCGGCATGGCTCTGGCCTACGCGCTCCGCATGGGCCTGGAGGGAACCAGAGAATACCTGATGTCCGACGCCAAGGCCAATATTGCACAAGGCACGACTCTGGGCGCCATAGAGAGCCTGCTGTCGCTCCTGGAACGCGACCCGGAGAGCGCGGATGTCCATCGAGCGCTGGCTGGAACGTACACCATACAGCAGAACTCAGAGCGGGCCATCGCCCACTATTTGAAAAGCATCGAGCTCTACCTCCGGAAGGGCGAACGCGCAAGAGCGATTGAGGGCTTCTGCCAATTGAAGCAGCATTACCCGAACGCCCGGCTGTCTCTCAGGTCGGCGTATCAGGTCGCCAGGTGTCTAGTAGAAACAAACAATCACTTGCCCGCGCTGCTTATGCTGGAGGGTATAGCCGATACGTATCCGGCCACACCGGAGGCGGAGATGGCATTGATGATGTCGGGCGACATATACCTGAACGTGCTCGGCCACCCCCAGGGCGCGGTCAAATGCTACGAGCGATTCCTCCGCGAGTACCCGCAGAGCTCATACCGCGCGATGGTCGAGAAAGCGCTCGCCGACGCCCGCGCCAGGCAGGCCGGCGACGCCGGACGCTAGATGCTGGATACGTAGCAAGCAAGGTGAAGGTTTCAAGTTCCAAGCTTCAGGTTGCATGCTGACGGCTAGCTGCTGGATGCTGGATGCTGGATGGAGAGGCCGGCGCTAAGGCAGCAGCTTGATCGCCTCCACACAGGCTTTGAGCTGGTCCACAGATTCCACGTACCGGAGTTCGTCCGCCCGGACAGCCGATGCCAGGCCCGCGTCAACCTTGTCAAGCTCAGCGATGTACTCCGAGGCCGCCTCCGATTCGCTCTTGTACTCGTCCACCGATCTGATGCGCTCCTCGGCCTTGGGGTGCGTCCGCATCCAGCTGGCGATCTTCGGACTGTTCGCGAGTTCCATGTCCTGGAGCTTGCCAAGCAGCGTAGACATGGCTTCGGGATCGTAGGATGTCCGGCGGGCGTATATGTAGCCGCCCCGGTCTGCCTCGCTCTCATAGCGCCTGTCGTACCCGCGAAGGACCAGCTCCCGCACGAAGTCGGCGAGAATGCTGAGGTTCTGCCCTGATAGAATACTCACGAGTATGCCTAAGGTGGCAGCCTTCTGCGCGCGCCTGTACTGCCTGAGGCCGTGCTCCTGCTCCACGTGGGCAATCTCGTGGCTGAGTACGGCAGCCAGCTCGTCATCCGACTCGATCGTATCAAGCATCCCGGTCGTCACGTAGATGTAACCGGCAGGCGCGGCAAAAGCGTTTATCTCGTCGGAGTTCAGGGCTGTGAAGACGTAGTTGCGCTTGGTGAAGTGATTGTCGGCGAGCACACGGCGGCCGACCTTCTCAAGCCTGGCGTGCTGCTCCGGATCGCTGGATACGCGGTAGTAATACTCGACGAAGCCGGCCACCTCCGCGCCGAGCATAGCCTCCGTGCTGTCGGGCTTGATGCGCTTCCGCGTCTCAGGATAGCAGATCAGGCAGGGCTTGTAGCCCGCTTCCCGCGCCTCGGCGTGCGACATAATCTCCACAGGTACCGACTTCGCAGGGAGATGGTGGCAGCTCGGCGAATGGAACAGACGGCTCTGCGTATTGCAGACGACATTGTCGTCCTTGGGTGCAGGCGTAGCGGAGGCCTGCATGCCCGGCACCGCCCGCTGGAGCTCCTCGATGATCCGCCCTGCCGCAGCCTGCAGGAAGTCCTTCCGCTCGGCCCCGCCCCTGAAATCTACCGAGCCGATGTCCAGCTCCTCGCACGCGCCATTCCGGAAATCGTAGAAGGTGAGATCGGCGCTCACATAGTAGCTCTTGCCCGATTTCCCGAAGAGGTCAATCCGGGTTATCAGGAGGCCGTCCGCCTGGATGTTCCGACGCACGCGGTCACTCCTCGGGATCAGCTCAGGGAACGCGAGCAGCCGCTTCATGCTATCTCCCTTGAGTGCGGACCTCGCCGCGGGAGACAGCGCCGACGGGAGGTCCAGGACGCCGGCCTTCGCCATCTCGGGAAGTCGCGCAGCGAATGCTTTGTCCAGATCGTCGGGCGCCTTCTTGTCATCTAGGTCATCCGACCTCGTGAAGATGGCGACGACAGACGTGAGTGGCTTCGGCGAGGACGCATCGTCCGCGGAGACGCGATATGGAACAAGGATGAGCGCTGCAAGAAACAGCACAAGGGTCACGCGGGCAGGCTTCGTCATCGGGGAAATCCTTCCGATTTCGAGAGATTGCCGGTGCTATCGCCATGCGCCATTATAGTCGCGCCGATGGGGAGTGTCAATGCAAGATGAGCCACTCAAGCGCGGGTGCTACCCCACCTCAGACGGAAGTGGAGTACCCCTCTCCCAGATTTGGGAGAGGGGTATGGGCTGAGGGCAAGGCTTTATCCGGCCGCGTTACCGGCTGAGGACGGTTATCGTATCCGAGCCGTGGATTGCCTCTCCGCTGTTCAGGCGTCCGGATAGGGAAACGCTCGTGTCGCCGGGAGCAATCCCGCTCTCACTGCATAAGAAGTGGAGCAGCAGGTCAATCAGGCCGTCCCGGTTGACATCCTCCCAGTGCCCTCTGCCGTGGACCTCAACAGCCCTTCCAGGCCCGAAGACGACGCTCGTCGGGGCGATCCACCGGGCATCGAAGGTCGAATCGCTGAGGATTGCCACCAGTATCAGCCTGTTCCGCAAGCGGATGATATTCGCGCTATCTCCCGGCGCGACATCAATCGTCACTGGAATCGGCTGGTACTCGTATGCGCCGATATCTGTGATCGCCAATCCATCGCCGTTTCCGTCGGCCGGCCTGGGATTGCCGTCCAGGTCGGTGGATGGAGCGCCCTCGTTCGTCCCGGCATCTATGCACGGCGAATCGAACCGCAGATGGTAGTCGCCGTTCTCCTTGTCCACGAACAGCGGGTCATCGGGGATGTCTCCCGCCCCTTTGGAGATCCCCGAGTAGTCGTAGCCGCCCGGGTTATGTACGCAGTTGTTCCGGAGAGCAGGTGCGCCATCAAAGTTGTATATCCCCGACCAGTTGAACGCGACGACGTTGTTTGATATCGCAGGCGAGGAATGGTCGCAATAGATGCCCGTGCCGCTGTTCCCGGTGATCGTGTTATTTGATATCTTGGTGGGCGAAGACCAGCCGCAATAAATGCCGCCGCCGTAAATTGCGCCGTTCCCGGTGATGATATTGTTTGATATTGCAGCGGAAGAACCGGCGCAGAAAATGCCGCCGCCCTGGTAAGCGCTGTTTCCCGTGATCGTGTTGTTTGATATCACAGGCGAAGAGGAGTCGCAGTACACGCCACCGCCGTATTGTGCGTTGCCGTTGCGAATGGTGAACCCATCTATCCCGCCCGCACGATAGCCAGCATTCGGCGTGACCACGCTCCCAGCAGCAGAGCCATCCAGCACCGTCAAATTCGATACCCAGTTCCGCTCGTCCCTGGAGTTCTCCGTGCCGGCAAATCCGCCATACACATAAGCATACAAGCGCAGCGTTACGCATTCGTTGTACGTTGCAGCCGCCACCCATACCTCGCCGCCGGCCGCTGACGCAGCATCTATCCCTGCCTGCACAGTCTGCTTCGCCGACGCCCAGCTCAAGCCATCGTTTGCGTCATTGCCGGAAGTGCTCACCCGTATGATGACATAAGGTCCCGCCTGCCACTGCTCGCCGTAGGACTCGTCCGCGCCTATATCCACATGTGCTCCGTTGATCCGGCCCTGGCCGTCCATGTCAAGCCAGCCGGGCTGGACTACGCTGTCGTAGCCTGCGTCAATACACGGCGAGTCGGGCTGGATATGCGCGTTCCCATACTCCACGCTGCAGAGCTTGGGATCTACCTGAATATCTCCCGCCCCTGGGGATATCCCTGAGTAGTTCAAGCCATCTGGATTGTATACGCAGTTGTTCCGGAGAACAGGTGCGCCTGAATATCCGTATATCCCCGAGGAGTTGAAGACGACCACGTTGTTTGATATTGCAGGCGAAGACCGGCCGCAACAAATGCCGCCGCCCTGGCAAGCGCTGTTTCCCGTGATCGCGTTGTTTGAAATCGCAGGCGAAGAGTAGTAGAAGCAACAAATGCCGCCGCCCTGGCAAGCGCTGTTTCCCGTGATCGCGTTGTTGGAGATTGCAGGCGAAGAATGCGAGCAGTAAATGCCGCCGCCCCACCCCGCGCTGTTTCCAGTGATCGTGTTGTTCGATATCGCAGGCGAAGAATAGTAGCAATAGATGCCGCCGCCGGAGGTCGCTCTCCCGTTGCGAATCGTGAACCCGTCAATTGCGCCCGTCGTCACGTTCGAGGCCGTCACCACGCTGCCGGACTGCTGGCGGTCTATCACGGTCTCGTTCGAGCGGAAATCCCTCTGCCCGCGCTCGGTCTCAGTGCCGGCAAAGCCCCCGTAGACCGACACGCCGTCCTTGAGAATTATCCGCTCAAGGTAGGTCCCTCGCGCGACCCAGACCTCTTCGTTGCCCACGTCCGCGTCGTTGATGCCCTGCTGGATCGTGTGGTAGGCGGTCGCCCAGGAGTTGCCGTGCTGCGGGCCGGGCGAGTCCCACTTTACGTAGACCGTGCCTGCCGCCGCACTTGATGAAACGACCAGAAGTAGAACGAATGCGTAAACCACCATAGGAAAACTGCGGGTTCGAAGAAGCTTCACTGCTGATCCCTCCTGCCCTGAATTTGTGCGTGGACTACTAAAACTGCGGACTCTTCGGGGGGTTTGTCTCCCTGCCGACGGCCGTCGGAGATTGAGTCACGGTCGGCTATCGGCAGCCGGCTCTAACTAGCAGACGAATAGCTTGGATAAATTGTTCCCGAGCCTGGGTGCGAGTGACCTCTTGAAGGGCAGATTGGTGACACTGGCGAAACTAACCCTGAGGTTACCCGTTTACAATAACGAGTGAGCGGAAGGGGTCACAATGCTGATCGGCAGCGCACTGCAAGCGATATTGTCGGCGTTTATGGTAAACGTTCTGCTGAAAATCGTCATTGCCGGTGTAGTCGCACCGATTATCATTTGCACGTCCGTCTATCCCAAACCTACGGCGAAAGCAGTCCTTCAAGCGACGCTGATGATAGCCGTTGGCGGATCCCTCGCCTTCCAGCTCCTGGTGCGGTTTCCCGGCGGGCTAGTCGGCATTCTCGTAGGGCTCGTGGCATTTTGGTTTGTGACTTCGCTAACACTGGATCACTGTTTCGACGTGGACTTCGATAAGTCGTATTCGTTCACCGGGACGATTGTGGTGGCTACAGCTCTCATCTGGCTGGTCGTCGGGGCTGTGATCTATATCCTAGGGGCGGTTAAGTAACTGCTCTCCGGCGCCTCTCACTCCGAGCTTTCTTCGGTTACCAGCGCGGAGCAGCCCTCCGAGGAGAGGTCATCCGCAACCCCTTGGGCGTCCTCGCGCGTCTTGTATTCTCCGACTTCCACCCGGTAGACGGTGTGGTCCTCCATCTGCACCGATTTCATCTCGGGCTTGTAGCCGCGGGACTTCAGGTCGGCGGCGAGGGTTTCCGCATTTGCCTTATTGGCGAATGTTCCCGCCTGCACTCCGAAAACGCGCTTTTGGGAGGACGTGGAAGCCGGGCGACTTCCGCCTTCGGTGGACGCCCTGGGGCGCTCCACACCACCTTCGGACGAGGGCCTCTTGGCCTTGCCGGTCCGCTCCGGCTCGGCCGTGGACGTCTTGGGACGCCTGCCTGTATCATTCGGTCCCAGCTTCACCGTCAGGCTGCTTTCATCTTGGCGTATATCGTCCGTAGCAGCGCCGTGGCCCTCGCCTCGCTCCGTGATTTCCAGATCCAGAATTGTCCCTTCCTTGGGTTCCTCAGGAGCGGGAGCCTCCCGATGCGGTCGAGCGGGCGGACTGAACGTCGGGGACGGCCTGGCCTCGGGCTGAGGGACGAAACGCGATCTGAGCATGGGTCCAAGGCAGAATGTGCCCAGGCAGAAAAACAGCCCCGCTAGGACCACGAAGCCGACGACGCCGAGGGCCGTCATGCGCTTATCCAAGTTCCGATCGTTTGGGGCAGGCTGTGTGGATCGCTTCTCCATTTCATATCCCTACAGTCATTCTCAGTGTACGCTGCAGCAGCGGTAATGTCAATCGCCGTTCGGGAGATCATGCTCATCTATTAGTACGTCCCCACCTCGGCGGTTGTTCCAATGCAGGGCATGCGCGAGCGCTCCAGCCGCCTGTCCGCTGGGACGGGAAAGGAATCCTGCAACCTCGTGCCGAATCGCAAATCGGGAGATACGGGCAACATATCCCAACGCCGGAGGAACTTCAGATGCAGCGAATGGACATAGGCCGCGCTTTTGAACCTGCGTTCAGGTACATGGCCGATATGCTGTTTCGACCGTTCATGCTGCGCATGTGGCTCGCCCTCGGTTTCACGTTCACGGTGGGATATGGGCTATCATCGAGCACTGCCACGCCGAACCCGGCCAGGTTTTGGAGGTGGAACAGAACAGAAGGGCTTTGGTGGGCAGGCAGGATGGCATCCTGGTTGGCGCACTACTGGCCGCTGCTGCTCACGGGCTTGCTGGCCCTGGTGGCTATTGGACTAGTCTTCGTGTGGCTTTCGTCGGTTTTCCAGTTCGTGTACATTGACAACATCACGCGCAAGTCCGGCGCGGTCGCGGAGCCGTTCGCCAGACTTATGCGGCTCGGTGGCTTGTACTTCCTCTGGCGGATGGCCTTTGGAGCCGTAGTACTCGTTGCTGTGGGAATACTTGCTGGACTGCCCTTGTTGGTGGTCTTTGTCCCGGCCACAAGTGTAGCAACTAAAGTAGCGGCCGCTGTGTGGGCGGGGATGATAGGCATACTGCTGAGCATACTAGCGGCGATCATACAGATTCTGGCCAAGGACTTCTTGGTTCCGGCGATGTACGTGCGGCAGGCTGGAGTCATCGAGGGCTGGCGCACGGTATTGCCCGCCCTGACGGCCAATGTGGGCCAGACGCTGCTTTACCTACTGATGCTGGCCGCTCTGGGGATCGGCATCACTGCAGTCGGCCTAATCGCTGCCCTCGTCCTGCTGGTGGCGCTCGCTATTCCGGTCGGGCTTCTGGCGCTGCTAGGCTATGTGGCAGGCCAGGCCGCGCATCTGACGTGGTCGCCGCCGGTAATCGGCATGGCGGGCGCATTGGGTCTCATCGTACTCCTGGGTTACACGTACCTCTTCCAGTGCGTGATGCAGCCGGCATACGTTTTCCGGCGATGCTTCTCCCTCGTTGTACTGGGGCAGGCCGACCCGTCATTGGCGACCATACCGCTGGAGACTCCGCCAACGACGCCTCCGGAGCAGGCGTGATCCCCAAGCGACTATTGCCTCATCACCGGCAATGCAGTATACTATTACTGTCGCATGCGTATTCGGCCGCTCAGATAAGGGTATCGGTATGCTGTCAAGGGTAGGCAGAGTCGCGCTCTCAACCATCATGCTCGCAGCAGTTGTGCTCGGTTCGGCAACGTTGTCGCACCGCTCATTCGCGGGCAAGGAAGGCATGGCTCCCCACAAGCTGACAATACTCTTCACCGGCGATGACTGGGGACAGGTAAAGCCTTGTGGGTGACACGGCCGAGAGGGCCTCGGCGGGGTCCCAAGGCGCGCAACCTACATAAAGAACATCCGCGCGGGGGAAGGCGACGTGCTTCTCCTGGAGGTCGGTGATGCAGCGGCCAGCAACCCAGACCTCGCGAATATGAAGGCGGATTTCTACTCCAAAGCCCTCGCGTACCTGGGCTACGACGTCGTCGGGATGGGCGAGTGGGAGGTTCGATTCATCAAGGAAAGCGGCAGAGCCATGCCATATGGCGACTCCATCCCGATGATCTGCGCCAACGTGGTTGACTCCTCCACAGGCAAACCGCTCGCGCCGAAGCCATATATTGTGAAGAAGACCCCATCCGGGCTGAAGGTTGGGATCATCTCAGTGGTAGGGCAGACGTTGGTTATGCCGGAAGTTCAGAAGAATTTGGCGATACGCATAATTCCGCCCGCCGAGGTGCTTCGCCAGTATGTCGGCGAACTTCGGGAGAAATGCGATCTCGTGGTACTACTGAGCCACACGCAGCGCGAGGCTGCCAGGCAGCTAGCGATGGAAGTTCCAGGCTTCGATATAGTGCTGGGCGGCCATTTCTCATACCAGGCTGTGGACACTCCGGAGCGGCTCGGAGAAGCCATATTCATGCACACCAAATTGGGCGGGACCCACGTGGGCAAGCTGGCGCTGGACATCAATGCCGACCGCAAGATTGCCTCTTTCGCAGGTGAATATGCGCCAATGAGCAAGGAAATCGAGGGCGATCCGGAGATGACGAAGCTGGTTGCCCAGCTCGATGCGGACATAGCACAATACTTCAGTCGTCCGCCCACGGAGCGCGCTCCGGCTCTGCCTCCGCAGCCCGATCAGCGCAGGGAGCCTCAGCCATTCGTTTCCGCGCTGAAATGCCGCGAGTGCCATGTGGAAGAATATGACTCGTGGTCTCGCACAGCCCACGCGAAGGCATTCGCGAGCGTGACGAAGGATAACTGCGCGAACAACCCGGAATGTCTGAGCTGCCATGCTACCGGATTCAAGCCAAAGGGGGGCTTCAAGCCACCGGTCGCAACCGTGCAGCTCGAAGGGGTGCAGTGTGAGGCGTGCCATGGTCCCGGCGTGGCGCATGTCCGGAGGCCGGGAAAAGGCTACGGAGCGGTGCTCCAATCGAGCTGTACCCAATGCCACAGCCCGGCGAAAAGCCCGGATTTCAACTTCAAAGCTTACAAGAGCCGGATCGCTCACTCGAAGCAGAAAACCGGCAGCCGGTCATCGGCAACTGGGAAGGATTAGGCTGGACATCGGCACATGCACTGTCACAGCGGGCGGTCGAAACCATCCGGCGGGCGCCAACGTCTCTATCTAGGGGACAACGATCTTCTCAGGACGCTGATGGCCCGATTCCGGCGGAGAAGTGGAGGAGCAGACTAGATGCGCTGCGGTATGTTGGAAAAAAGCAGGATAAGCGGCCTCCGTTCGCGGGCATTGCGGCTGCTGGCCGTGATGCTCCTTGCCGGAAGCCTTCTCGCACGGCCCCTGCCTCCCGTTTATGGCGCGGACGACCTGGACGAGGAAGTCAAGATCGGCAGGGAAGCCGCCGAGCAAGTAGCCAAGGAAAGCAAGTTCACCGACAATGCTGCGCTCGCCCAGCGGGTAGAGGCTATCGGCAGCGCCATAGCCAAGGTTGCAGTCGAGAGGGAAGTGCCGGCAGCATACGGCAAGTCCACGCTGGCGAAGTTCAACTACTCATTCAAGGTCATCGAGGATAAGGACGTTAACGCATTCGCCCTGCCGGGAGGGTTCATCTACGTAAACACGGGCCTGTTCAACTTCGTGCATTCGGATGACGAGCTGGCCGGCGTGATTGCGCACGAGATTGCGCACGTTGCCCACCATCACGCGATGCACTTCCTGAAAGTGCAGCAAAGGCAGATGCTCGGACTCGCGGTGGCAGTACTAGTTGGAGCGGCGGCGGGCGCGAGCGGCGAGGATCTGGGGGGAATCGCCTACTTAGCCAACCTCATCAACATCGCCAGGCTGAGCGACTACGGCATGGACGCGGAGTTCGACGCAGATCGGACCGCGGTCGCATATCTCGCCGAGACGAAGTACAACCCGGTGGGCATACTGACCTTGATGGAACGGCTGGCGCGCGAAGAGCTCCGAAAGCCGGAAGTCAACCTGGGAATCCTGGCCACGCATCCGCCATCCTACAAGCGGGCGCCCAAAGTGCTCGACGAGCTCAACAAGCGGGCTATTCCCATCAATCGCCGCCTAGTCACCAAGTACCTGGCGGTCGAGATCAAGCCGATCGAGAACTCGCAGGCTTACTCAGTCTGGATAGCCGACACCGAGGTAATCCGGCTCGCAGACGCCGATGGAGAGAGAGCCGCCGCCAGAGCCGAGCGCGTCGCCAAGAAGCTCGGCAGCCTGCTCCTGGCTGGCGCCCGTTTTCACGACGTCAAGGTAGGCGGCGGCGGACAGTACGTAGTCGTGATGAATGAAGTGCTCGTTTCCCCCACGCCTGAGGATGCCAAGTTGGCGGGCACGTCAGTCAATGAGGTCGTGACGTCTGCGGCAAACGCCATCAAGAAGGCCCTCCTGAAAGAGCGCCTGGGCTAGACGAACTGACAACCCGCAATCCACTTCTTGATGTGCAGGAAGGTTCTCCCATCGCCCGAACGCCTCCGTTACTTACCTCCAGACACGCCGATTCCGTGCATGGCTCCGTGTGTCTGCCGGGTATAGACTTATGCCGGTAGCTGCGCAGGAGGAGACCACCAGCATGGATCGAGATCAAGCGAGAAAACTGATCGCCAGGGTATTCGACCGGGCCGCGGACGATGTAGGCACGGAGCGCCTGATATCGATGAGGAATGAAGTCGAGGCGCGGATGAAGGCCGCGCGCATGAAGGGCCTGTACAGCAAAGTGGCGGAAGCCCTCGATACGGAGATTGAGGCGCGCCGAGCTGAAGAGAAGCAGCGCGCGGCAGCCCTCGAACACGGCTAGAAGCCGGACCGCCAGGCATCGTAGGCGCGGTCATCCTCTTTCTGGCGACTGGACCCCGCGGTCAGGCGTGCTTGTGGAGCGCGTCTGGGACTGACAAGCCTGTCTCCCACGCAGTTGTGCGGCCGTCCTCTCTGCCCAGGAGCTCTGGAGGATTTCACCCGTCAGCGGTCGAACTGCTACCTTGCCCAAGACCTGATGGGTCCCCAATCCAATTTGAAGCTGCAGGTAGAGAGGGTGATCCCGCGTGAACAGGATTCTTTCTGGCACATCCGTGCTCCTCGTCATGCTTGCCATTTTGATTTTGAGCGGTTGCGGCAAGAAGGTCGCAGAGAAGGGCAAGATAGAGGTCGAGGTTGCCGTCTTCGAGGGCGGCTATGGCCTGGATTTCTTCCAGTATGCCGCTCGTGAGTATGAGAAGACCCATCCCAATGTGAAGATCAACGTCTGGGGCAATCCCAGGATTTGGGAGCAGCTCCGCCCTAGGTTCGTCGCGGGCGATCTGCCTGATCTCACATGGCCGGGCTGGGGAATGGACTACTGGGCGCTGGTGGCAGAGGGCAAGGTCATGGAGATGGACCGCTACCTTGAGCAGAAGGCTTATGGCCGGGACAAGAAGTGGAAGGACACGTTTATCCCCTCGCTGCTGGAAAAGGGCAAGTTCAACGGCCACTACTACATCATGCCGTTCAACCACAACGTCTTCGGCTGGTGGTACGACGTGGGCATGTTTGAAAAGCATGGTTGGAAGCCTCCGAGGACGTACGACGAGCTGCTGGCGCTCTGCGAGAAGATCAAGAAGGCCGGCATCGCGCCGATCACGTTCCAGGGGAAGTACCCGCAGTATATGCTTCGCGGCTTCCTTATCCCCTGGGCCATCAGCGCAGGCGGGATAGAGGCTTTCAACGATGCGCAGAATCTGAAGCCCGGCGCGTGGGACAGCCCGGCCTTCCTCAAAGCCGCCGAGATGGTCGCGGAGCTTCGGGATAAGGGCTATTTCCAGAGGGGAGCGATGGGCATGGACCACACCGGCTCGCAGATGGAGTTCATCCTGGGCCGCGCGGCAATGATCCCCTGCGGCACATGGCTCGGCTCCGAGATGAAAAGGCAGATCGAGCCCGGCTTCCGCATGGAATTCTTCAACCCTCCGGTTCTGTACGATGGCAGAGGCGACCCGAGCACCACCGGCACTTGGGTCGAGACGTGGATCGTGCCCAGGGAAGCCAAGCATCCGGACATAGCCGTGGATTTCTTCAAGTTCATGACCTCACTGGAAATGGCGAAGAAGTTCGTCACTCAGAAGAAGACTCTGATGTCCATAATCGGCAGCGACGAGGTGAAGCTGGGCCAGGGCCTCGTGACCCCTGCCAGGCTGATGCGTGAGGCGAAGACCACCTGGGACGCCGATTATGCAAGCTGGTACCCCTCGCTCGGCAAGGAAACGGAGACCGCGATGGCCGCCCTGCTCAACGGCGAAATGACGCCGAAACAGTGCGTAGACTACATGGAGACAGCGGCTGAGAAGGTGAGGAAGGATAAGACGATACCGAAGCATGGCACTTAGTGCCTGATGCTTGGTGCATGGCGCTGGCTGTGAGTGGCCGGTTTACATGTCTCGGAGGAGATTTGATGGCGAGAAGTTTTCAGGACCTGCGTGTGTGGCAGGCGGCTATGGATTTGGCGGTGGATTTAGCTGCGCCGACCGAGCGATTCCCGCGGCACTGCCAATGGCTCGCCCACCAGATCAAGAGTTCATCAGAGTCGGGACCGTCCAACATTGCAGAGGGGTTCGAACGGCGTTTGAACGGAGATTCCGCCAAGTTCCTTCGTATCGCCAAGGCGAGCATCGGCGAAACCGAGAGCCATCTGACCTATGCTTGGCGTATGCGTTTGATAAACGACGAAGAGCACAGCCGGTTCGCAGAAGCCCGCACATGTGTCAAGAAGATGCTAGACCAGCTGATTTCACACCTTCTTAGCAGAGCGGAGCGATGACCGCTGGGGTGACACTCCAATGCGAGCGAACAGCAACCGCCAATCACTAGGCACTAAGCACCACGCACCACACATCAAGCACTGCTTCACCATACTCACCTTCCTCTTTCCTGCCGCCGTGCTCTACGCCGCTTTCTTCCTCTTCCCGATGGCGCAGGCATTCTACGTCAGCCTGTTCCGCTGGCGGGGTTTATCACTGAACAAAGAGTTCGTCGGCCTGGGGAACTTCCGACAGCTTTTTCTCGGCGACCCCGTCTTCTGGACGGCTTTCCGCCACAACCTGTTCTTTCTCACAGCATCGCTTCTCGTAATCGTGCCGCTGGCGCTCTTTTTCGCGTCGGCGCTGGCTCGCCGAGTTGGAGGCTCGCAGACATACCGGGCGGTCTACCTGTTCCCAAATATGATCTCCATCGTAGCGGTAGCGGTTCTGTGGTCATTCGTGTATCATCCGAGTTTCGGCATTCTGAACGGCCTCCTCAAGAGCACTGGCTTCGAAGAACTGACCAGAGGATGGCTTGGCGAGCCAGGGACGGCGCTCCCCGCCATTGTAGCCACCAGCATCTGGTATTCGCTGGGGTTCTACATTGTGCTCTTCCTTGCCGGGATTCAGAGCATACCCACCAGCTTCTACGAAGCAGCGCTGATTGACGGCGCGAGCCATTGGCAGTCCTTCAGGCACGTGACAATCCCGCTCCTGTGGGAGATCCTGAAGCTCGCAGTGGTCTACTTGGTCATCAATACGCTGAATATCTTCGGGCTTGTCTGGGTCATGACCGAGGGCGGCCCAGGCAACCATACCGAAGTGATGCTGACGTATCTGTACCGGCTGGCGTTCGAGGAGAGCAATTTCGGATATGCGACCGCTGTAGGCGTGTTCGCATTCCTGCTGATCTTCGCATCCTCGCTAGCCTTGATGCGCCTGATGAAGAGGGAGGTCGTGGAGTATTAGATGGGCCGTCCGCATGAAAAACAAGTCCAGAAGGGGGTAATTGGAGCCGGGCTGCTGCATGGGACGCTGGCCGTCTACGCGGTCATCGTTGTCTATCCCATGATCTGGCTGCTCTCTGCATCCGTCAAAACCTCGCGCGAGCTTTTCGAGAAGCCGTGGGGCCTTCCTGCATCTCCGGAATGGTCTAACTTCACGACAGCCTGGGTCGAAGCTGGCATCGGCCGGTACTTCCTAAACAGCGTCTTCGTGACCGCCGTTTCGATGTTCTTCATACTGTTGATTGGAGCGATGGCGGCCTATGCCCTTGCCCGCTTTGTTTTCCGGGGAAGCGGCGCTGTTTACAGTGCCTTCGTGAGCGGGATGATGTTCCCGGTGTTCCTAGGGATCGTGCCGCTCTTCATGCTGCTGCGAAACTTGGGCATGTGGAACAACTACTTCGGCCTGATCGCGGTGTACGTCGCATACTCCCTGTCGTTCACCATATTCATCCTGACCGGCTTCTTCAAGACGCTGCCGCACGAGCTGGCAGAGGCAGGCTTGATAGACGGCTGCTCGCAGTTCGGCGTCTTCTGGCGAATTATGATGCCGCTCGCGAAACCCGGACTGATCGCTGCCGGAATATTCAACTTCTTCGGGATATGGAACGAGTACCCGCTCGCTCTGGTAATCATCGCGGACAGCAACCTCCGCACGCTGCCCCTGGGGATCGCGAATCTGCTGATGGTCCAGCACTACGAGACGAACTGGGGCACCCTCTTCGCGGGTCTGGTAATGGTGATGATTCCAACCTTCATCGTGTATCTCTTCTTCCAGCGGCATATCACCGAGGGGCTCACCGCCGGCGCCCTGAAAGGATAGGGGAACAGTCCCCGGCGACCAGCCGCGCCTTGCCCAGGAGGCCGGAGGGCCGCGGCGTGGACATCAGCATATTCGCCAGCGAGTTGGTCACCCGTATCTCGATTTCGTTCTCGCCGGGCCGAATGTGCTGCGAGACGTCCACCGCATACGGAGGCCAGGGCCGCGCGCCGGCGTGATGCCCGTTCACCCATACCTCGATCATGTCCGCGGGATTCTCGACTTCGAGCATCAATCTGCGTCCGGCGTACTCCTCGGGCACGCGCACCGTCTGCGAGTATATCCCTGTGCCGGAGTAGAATGGATATCCTTGATCGGCCCAGGAGCCGGCGGTCAGCTCCGTCCTCGGCGGGACGAGCGCGAAGCTGGCGCCTTCCTGCTGGAGGGAGAAGTCGCCGAAAAGGTACTGAGGCGCCGCCATCAGCTTCGGCGGGCCGGACCACCCCCCGTGAACGATCCGGAGCACGATGCTGTTTTCCCCCTCGCGAAGCCTGCCGGAGATGTCCATCATCGGAAAGTTCACGTCCACCATCCACAGCATGGGCTGAGGCGCATCCACCGGCTCGCCGTTGACCTCGACCTCGATCCTCGATCCCTGGGTATGTCGGCCGGGGCGCAGATCGTCGAGAACAAGGAACGCCCTCTCCGGGGCGAATCGCGCGTTCACGGTCGTCTCATGGCGGTATGCCGAGCAGTCGCCGCTGCCGTCAATCTCCAACTTCCAATCGCGCAATACCAGCACGTTCGGCGACTCGGTCCGAAATCGCCAAGTGTTCGACAGCTCGATTTTAGGGAGGCCGGGCTTCGCAGGCTGCGGGACCGGCTCGGCCTCGCTCTCCTGGCTTGAAAGAACAAGCAGCATGGAGCCGCAGCTGTCGAAACGCCACGGAAGGATAGTGCGCCGCCCCCGGACTTTGAAATCTGTGATGCGGCGAAATGCGCCGGTTTCGGCGTCCCACTGCTCCGGGAAGCCCTTCGCCTTCAGCGAAATCTCGACATCCAGCGGCTCGCCGGTAGTGTTGGCGAAGAAGTACACCTCGCCGAATTCCGTCGTCCGGTGCAAGGCATTGATCGCCTCGCATTCCCGGCCGCCGCATGTAACGCGAATATCCGGCTGGATGAGGGATTCGACGGCCTCCCGCAGCACCTTGCCGATCAGGTGCGCTCGGTTGCATGCGATGAAGCCCGCTCGGCCGTCGGACGTGAGCCCGAGAGTCGGGCCCTTTTCCTCGTTGTAGGCGGACAGGAACTCCTCGCGGAGAATCGTCGGCTCCCGGTCGAAGATCTCGTGCACGAGGCCGATGATCTCCTCGGAGGCCGGCGATCCAGCGCCATCGGGCGCGGCATCGGCTGCCGGAAGCAGACCCGTCGCGAGCACCTTCCCACCGGCGCGGACGAACTCCTCGATCTTTTTCATCGTCGCAAGGGCAATGGCCGTCACCGGCGGCAGGATCAGAAGCTCGTATTCCTCGCCGGCGATCTTCATCCGCCCGGTGGATACGCCCGCGCCCTGGATCGCCTTCTCGCTCACGATGTCGTAATCGAAGTGCTGCTTGACGAGGTTCGCGCAGTAGAAGTCGTACGACTCGGCGATGAAGGTATCGAGCGGGCCCTGCGTCCCGACAGCCCATTCGGAATGGAAGCTCTCGATCGGATAAAGCAGGGCCGCCTGCGCACGGTGCTTCCCCTGCGAGAGGACGAGGCTGAGCCGCCCCACGTAATCCGCGAAGGTGCGGTAGTGTTTCCAAAAAGTGGCCTGGTAGAACTGCGACGGCGGAGCGTCGGTTTTTCGCACGCCCGCAAGGCTGTAGTAGAACGCATGCGGGCAAAGGAAGTTGATGCCCAGCGTGAGCTGCCAGTCCACGATCCACTTCATATGCGCCATGCTCAGCTCCCAGCCCGCGCAGCCGAACGTCTCGCTGAGCGTGCGCTTCCTGGCGTAGATGTGGGAGCACGAGCTGACGATCTTCTGCCCGTGGATGCGGGTAAGCGACCTCGGAATGACGCGGATGCCGTATTCGGACTCGGCGGTGAGGCCCAGGTGGTCCGTGCCGGGCATATCGAACCAGCGCATGTCTTCCATGAAGTCGCCCTGGTACATCGTATTCGCATAAAGCCCCTCTTCCAGGAACAGGTGGCCCGTCAGCTTCAGGTTGTGCCGCTCGCACCAGTCGTGATAAGGCCGGAAGAGCCGGCGAACGTACTCCTCGCCCACGAGCCGCCAGAAGTCGCGGCGCACCTTTCCCGGATCGGGCCCGAAGTCCGTGAACAGCGCCGGCAGATTCGGGATGAGGTCGTAGCCGCTGCGCGCGCGAAACAGCTCCGGCAGGCCGTGGAACCAAGCCGTCGTGAACGGGTCGTCGTGCATGTGGTAGATGCACTGAATCTTCGGCTCGTCGGTGAAGATACCTTCGATGCCCGCGCCGAAGTACTCGCCCAGTCTGCGTGCGTATGCCTCGTGAGTGATCTCGAACCACTCGTGGACCATCCCCGGCTCGAAGTAATCCGGCTCCGAGCCGTAGATGAAGCCCGGGCACTCGGCCGCGCGCTCTACGAAGGCCATGATCTCCCATTTCCCGGCCGGGGACTGCCAGGAGAGCCTTCCGTCCGAGACATGAGGCATGAGGTCGGTTGAAATGCTCCTGCTCTCGAGGTCAACGGCGACTGCAGAGATGAGCTTCCCTTCGGGGATCGCCAGCTCAACGGACTCCTCGCCGTCAACCGTTCGCCTGATGAGGTCGAGGAACTTGCACCAGTAGTCGCGGTTTCGCATGATCAGTCCGCCGCCGACTCCGCTGGGAAAAGGATTCTCGTCGTACAGCCAGGCGTGCATGCCGAGCTCGTTTGCGATCTTCACGGCGTGCTCGACCAGGCCCATCCATTCCGAGGAGAGGTAATCCGTCTCCAGGCCGAATCTGCCGTGGATGAAGAAGCCGCCGACGCCCTTAGCGTGCATCTCTTGTATCTGGCGCTCGATCTCGTCCCGCTCCAGGCGGGCGTTCCAGAACCAGAACGGCGCGGGCCGAAACTCAGCGGGCGGATTGGCGAAAAGCTCCCTCAAGGCCGGTCCCTCCTGGTCGGTATTGGGTATGCCACTTGTGGGGTTATTATATCACCAATGCTGAGCGGGCAAACAATGGACGAGCTGGCACAGTTCGATGTTCTTAGGGCGCTCACCATCCCAGCAGCCAGCGCAGTCCGGCAATCATGAGAGCCGTGCCAAAAGCGGCCAGGACCGACATGGCCAGCAGGCGCATCCGCGTCTTCCGGCGGTGGATGCGCTCATCCAGGGGCGTGACTCCGAACAAGGCGTTGAACGCGTCGCGCTCCTCGGCATCATTGA